>Ga0065711_1039035_pt1 | contig 18200 bp, 12 predicted proteins | sample Hoacrofraction12_FD_59098 | JGI IMG/M metagenome (GOLD analysis project Ga0065711, IMG submission 59098) | Hoatzin crop microbial communities from Cojedes, Venezuela - Epithelial fraction 12 v2 (version 2) | ecosystem: Host-associated > Birds > Digestive system > Esophagus > Crop | place... | reverse complement strand
GACACCCAGGTCCCTCTCCGCAGAGCTGCTCTCCAGCAGGTCCACCCCAAGCCTGTACTGGTGCATGGGGTTGTTCCTCCCCAGGTGCAGAACGCTGCATTTGCCTTTGTTGAACCTCATCAGGTTCCTCTCTGCCCAACTTTCCAGCCTATCCAGGTCACGCTGAATGGCAGCGTCTTGTCCTACTCAAGGAACTACTGCATTACTGGGCGCATAACTAGGTCCTTTCTGCTAATCTTACACTCCTGGCAGCCACCACTGTTACAGATAGGTGTTGAGAAAACAACAGCATTCTTGTTCATTTTTGTAAGAGGGATATCTAGCAGTTCCATTTCTATTTGGAAAGAATAGTCTCACGGTGAGTAAACAAACATGATGATCCAATGTAGGGAAGCAAAATTATGCCAATTTATTTACATCTTGAAGCAGTCTGTCTCAGGCTCTGCAGTGACTCTGAAACCCTCAGTAAAGGGTTTTTCTTTAAAACATTCCTAGACCAGAGAGATAATCCCAAAGTATAACACATGGCTTAATAAACACTATGACATCAGATGACCTTGGTTTGAGTTGATGATTTATCATATGACAACAGAACTAAACCCACAGGTATGGTGCAATGCAAAGGAGAACTCACCACTGCGAACACGATGCTGGCAAGTGCGCTCAGACAGAAACAAATCTTGGTGGACTCTATAAAATTCCTTGTCCGGTCGACATACAGGCCCAGCAGGAAAGCACCCAACAAACCACACACTGTGAAAAGTGCACCATTCAGGCCAGCGAATTCCTGGAGGGCAGAAGAACAACAAGATGAGCAACTAGAGAAGTTATGAAAGAGATTTTAAAGTCACTGGCCCATCTGTCTGCTGCTACTGTGTCACCGACTGAGGTAGCATAAGTTTTTTGGCCCATTGCAATAGCTCAGGCCTCCATAGGGCTCTGAGTAACAAATAACGGGGCCCAGGTGCTGCTACAAGTGTGCGGGGACAGCACGATTGCAGGACTCCCAAGGTCTCAACGGACAACAAGTCTCCGCACACCTGGCAAGGGAGGCTGGGAGCACAGCAGCGGCAGTTCCCTGGCACTAAATGCTCCAGGCCAGGCATGAGACTGTTCTTAGCTCCTCCAGGGGCAATCAGGTGCCTCGTCCAAAATGGTGGTAACAGATCCAACTGCCTTGAGGTCAGGTCCTGTTTATAATCATGCTCCTGGCCCTTTTCTTACCAGGGACCAGGGACCTGCATGGGTGGAATGTGTTTCACAAAGCTGGCAGCCCCAAAGCCTATTACATGAGACACAGCATCACCTGGCTGTAGCAAGGAGGTCTAATTAGAGAGGCAGTGATCAGTATTTAGGACAGGGTACATGCTCTATGACTATCTTTCCTTGTTCCACTCCTTCAGGTCTGTAAGAATTCAAATGCAGACACCAGTCCTGAAAGCAGGGAAGCTTTAACAAGTTTGGGTAACATTTCTGGGAGCCTCAGGGGCAGACTGGAAGGAAAGGGTATCTGGAAAAGCTTCTGTGGGCTAAAGGGCCATGGCAAGCCAGTCACACACAGACAAAAGCATCATGCAAGGCTGCAGAGTTTAAAAGGTTTCCAGTTAAAAGCCAATGGACTGCACAAATGTGGCCTGGCTATGGAGCACTGAGCCAGGTACCGGATCTGGGAGTCGACAGGGAGTGGACAGAGACCATGCACGTTGATGTGCATACACAACAGCTGGAGAGGTGTTCTAAGAGGAGCTCCACGGGGATACAAGAAGCAGGACTGAGAGGAAAGGCAGGAACTGGGGCAGCCCCTTGCTACTGCTGGTTTCAGCTGTGCACACGCTGTGCTCAACTGTAAAAGTGGCACCTGGCCAGGGTCATGGGGAGGATGGAGAAACATCCATCACAGTACCTGTGACTTCCTCTGCTGCCCTGGCTTCATGTAAGACTGTGCAAAGAGGAAAAGGTGCTTGCATCAGCCTGCCTTCTTCTTCACTGTAGGGCCTGCCTGGGCCCTGTCCTGCTCTGGGGAAGGTGTCAGAAGGCTGCATAGACATCAGCGCTCTGGAGTGGCTTAGAAAAAACACAATATTCTTTTTCCCTAAAAAGTGTTTGAGGAGTAAAGGTTTTTCACTTGCAAAGGGGAATGTGGCCATGGGCAGTAATGAAAATGCAGATAATCCATTATACTGAGAGATTGACTGTGCTCTGGATTAATGTACTGCTTAATCTATATTAGATAACGTGAGCAAATGAAATATGAGACAGTTCAGCACAATCAACTGTCTTCGTTTTGTTCTGAGTCCTTTATCAGGGAAAATAATTTTGATTTTACCATAGATGATGAGGACAACGAATGGGGAGGAAAGGAGGAAGACTCACATTTGAATATCCCTTTTCACAGAGGATCTGTTCTAGCAGAGCTGAAAAGCAGGTGAACATCCCAATTCCTCCTCCAAAGCACACTGCCAGGATGATGTACGGCTTGTTTCTCAGGAGCTAGAGAAAGAAGTTAATGTATCACTTAAACAGGTCAAGGGGGAAAACAGGCCTGGCTGTGACAATAGACTTGAGGGTCAGTGGCTCTGACCCCTCAGTTGGAAAGGTTGAGAGGGCAACCCCGTGATCATTAGAGGAGTTTGGCTCTCTCCTGTCCATTCAGCCAGAGGACAAATTAAAATGGGAATCATGTAGGGAGGAAGGATCTCTTCAGCGCCCAAATTCTTCCTTCACTTTGCCATGTGCTGTCCTACCTGTTACCACGTCTGCTCAGAAGGCTCAGGTTGTGTGGTCCTCTTGCATGAGACAGGTGTGCCTGTTTGAGCTAGCTGAATAGCAGCCAGCCCATGGCTGAATGGTCAGACAGCATCTCTCACAGCTTTGCTGTGAGCAGCTTCCACTCCCCGAGGAAGGAAGGGATCCTGATCTCCATTAGGGTGCTTTCCATGGCAGGTTTGGTAAAATGGCATTCAGAGACTGCTTTGTCAGCAGATTCCCCAGCATACTCCTGTCTAGCAGGGCTGCATCCCTCACTCCAGCACTGGTTTCTCTGTGTTACAGCACTTACCATTTTGAGCCCCATGAGGAATGGCTGGGAGGTGGAGTTAGTGGCACTGGCCGAAGGAGGCGTTGGAGGAACCTTCTCATGAATCCCCACAGTTGCTAGAGCACAGGCTGTTACTGCTGGGACAGCATAAACACCCAGCTACGCAACACAAAGTAAAGACATGTTACCAGTCCTTCCAGCTCTACTGCCTCCAGGTAAACAAATCAGCTGGACCCAAATCAGCCCAGCTAGCTGATTAAAGCAGTTTTCATTTACCATCAATGGGATGTGCTTTCCTTCAGGAACTAGTGCAGGTGACAGCACATTTGCTAGAAGAATACCCAAAGGATTGGCTGGAAGGAAGTAAAACAGAGAGACACTTTTTTCATGCAAGCAGTCAGAATTATGTGTCCACCTCTACTGTCAGTCAGCACTGCAGCGTGCAGCAGAGCAAGGAGTAAGGACAGAACAAAACATATATAGGGAGAAACCAGGAGGGGAACATCTGCAAAAGTTGACTCTGTGGTCTTATTGTTGCCACATCTGTTCCCTCACCCCCATTAAGTCCGTTCTACAAACCTGTTTCCCTACGACCCCTAACTCCTATGAACTGGGGTTTATCTATAAATTTTCTAATAGTGTGTAGGGTTTAGGAAAGCTGAATCCAACCTGGAATTGAGACTGGTGAGAGATGTGAAGGACAACAACAAAGGATTCCACAAGTACATCTGCAGCAGAAGAACGGTTAGAGAAAATGTGGGCCTGCTGCTGGATGGGACAGGAGACTTGGTGACAAAGAACATGGAAAAGTCCAAGCTATTCAGTGCCTTCTTCACTTCGGTCTTTACTGTAAGACCGGCCTTCAGCCCTGAGACCGGAGGTTGAGTCTGAAGCAAGGAAGATTTACCCTCAGTGGAGGAGGACTAGGTTAGGCAACATTAAGTGGACCAGACACGCACCAGTCCATGGGACTGATGGGGTGCACAAATGAGGGCTGAGGCAGCAGGCTGTTTTCATTGCAAGGTGATTCTTGGTTATCTTTAAAAGGCCATGGCAATTCCAAGAGGCTCCTGAGGACTGCAAGAGAGTGAATGTGACACCTGTCTTCAAGGAGAACAGCAAGGAAAGTCCATGGAACTCCAGGCCTTTCAGTCTCAGTTTGATCCCTGGGAAGGTCATGGAACAACTAATCCTGGACACCACTTCGAGGCACATGAAGGACAACAAGGTGAACAGGAGTAGTCAGCAAAGGAGAAATGGTTAACCAACCTGATAGCTTTGTACGGAGAGATGTCTGGCTGGGTGGATGAGGGGAGAGCAATGGACGTTTTTTATCTCAGCTTTACTAAGGCTGTTGCTACTGTCTCATCCTTGCAGACAAGCTGATGAAGTACTGGCTAGATAAGTGGACAGTGAGATGAACTGAAAGTCAGCTGAACAGCTGGGCCCAGAGGATTATCATCACTGCCATGAAGTCCATCTGGAGGCCATCTGGAGATGATGTGAAACTGAGAGGACTGGCGGACTGAAGAGATGGCTACACTGCCATTCAGAGGAACCTCAATAGGGTGACGAAATGGGCAGAGGGGAACCTGTGAAGTTCAGCAAGAGAAAATATAAGGTTCTGCACTTGGGGAGGAATACCCCAGTCACCAGTACCCACTGGGGCTGACCAGCTGGAGAGCAGCTTTGCAAAGAAGGACCTAGTGTCGGGGGTAGGGGTCCTGGTGAACACAAACTTGACCGTAAGCCAGCAACACGACTTCATGATAAAGGCCACCAGCATCCTGGCCTGCATTAGGCAGAGTGTTGTCAGCGGGAGGTGATCCTTCCCCTATACTCAGCACTAATGAGGCCACATCTGGAGTATTCTGTCCAGTTCTGGGCTCGCCATTGTGAAGGAGACACGGACTTACTGGTCCAGCAAAGGGCCAAAAAGATGATCAAGGGACTGGAGATTCTGTCATGTGAGGAGAGACTGAGAGAGCTGGGACTGATCAGCATGGAGAAGCTGCTGGAAAGCAGTTTTGCCGAGAAGGACATGGGGTCTTGGTGGACTGCAAGTTGACCACGAGCCAGCACTGCACTCTTGCAGAAAGGTGTCCAACAGCATTCTGGGCTGCATTAGGAAAAGCATTGCCAGCAGGTGGAAGGTGGTGATTCTTCCCCTCTACTCAGCCCTGGTGACAAAACATCCCGAGTAACGAATCCAGTGCTGGGCTCCTCAATACACGAAATTATGCAGTTAATGGGGCAAGTCCAGTGAAGGACCAAAGACATGATTAAGGGACCAGAGCATCTGTCACACATAAAGAGGCTGGACTGTTCAGCCTGGGGAAAAGAACCTTGATCACAGGCTGTAAAGAAGAGGGAATCAGACTTTTCTCAATGGTGCCCAGTGGCAGGAAGAGGCAATGGGCAAAAACGGTAACACAGGAAACTCTGTCTGAATATAAACTTTTTTACTGTGACAGTGGTTGAACAGCGAAGCAAGTTGCTCATTTAAGTTGCAACACCTCCATCCTTCGAGACAGTCAAAACCTGACTAGACACAACCCTGGGCAACCTGATCTAGCCAATGCTGCTTGAGGAGGGGTTTGGACGAGATGATCCCAAGAGGTGCCTTCCAACCTTGTCTGTTCTATGGTTCTGCTGAGGCATCATTAATAGTGCTATAGCACACAACAACCGTAGCACTTCTGCTCTGTACTTCAGAAAGTACTAGCTTATGATCCTGGTGAAATGTTATCTGCTTCTAAATGCATGGACACAATTAAACAACAGTTTCCAAGGAGATGGATTAAAGCTTTTCTGTTGGGGCAAAAACTACTGTCACATGTTTCCCTGAACTACTGCAATGCTGAAGCAGTTCCAGGTGTGGGTGAGGGGTGGAAATGTGAGTTTTGGGCTAAATTTGAAAAGACTGAGACTATTTGAGTAATTACAGGGTTTCAGCTGCCTTCTTTCCCTGTAAAGAGAAATGGTATGAGCCTAGACTAAGAATGGAAAGGATATCACTGGAGTTAATCAACTGTACATTATGGTCCAGGGGTCCTGGTGGATTAGCTTACAGTACTCTGCAATGGGGCTGTATGTTTTGTGGACAGTGATTCTGATGCACTACAACTCTGCAGGGTACAAAGAATGACGTGCCAACAGACCACAGTAAATGAAGAATCCCATGGATGAAGCAGAGGCCACTTCAGTGGACTCAGACGAGTCTTTCTTCTCCTGACGTAGGAGAATTTCTCATGTTCTTCACAGGGGATCAGTTCTTGGCCCTCTACTGCTGCTCTGTGAGTAAGTCTCTGCAAGTGATGGGGAGGACTGAGATACAGTAAATACTCAAGAGCACAACTGAGTCGTAGTGATTTCAGCTGCTCAGCAGGATCCTGTGTGCAAGGTCCATTTTTGTCTGCCCACAGGCATGTGGAAGCCTACCCAGAGGCACTAACAGGAGCTGTGGGTATACTGGCAGGAGGCGATAGGGCTAGTTTCTGTGTGTAGCACTGACACCAACAGTACCACAATACTGAGGGCTGCGCTGGCATTAGCACAGGAAATGGGTATTGATAAATCAGATCAAGCAGAGAGAAAAAACTCATGTGAGCAACAGGCAGACATGGAGACATCTGCGAAGAGGCAAAGCGAAATGTGCCTGTAAAGTGACTGGGTTGGAGTCATTCAGTCTTTCTAGACAAAAGAGAGAAGAGGTGACTCCATCCATAACTACCTAACAAACAGGTGCAACAAGACTGAGTAGCTGGTGGACAAGGAGCATAAAGATGAGAAGTAACATGTAGACATCTGCCAGTGAGGTAATTAACCACTGGAGTAAATGACTGGGTCTGGGGATATCCTGATTTTGTACAGCAGACAGTAATGCATGTAACCAGACATTATTAATGGAAGCCCTCTACACAGCAATGCAAGTGCGGCAGCATGTAATAGTCACAGCCCATTCAGTCCTCACGCTATTATCTCAACAAGCCACACACTGAACAGCTTCAGGACTTGGGTTTCCACTGTTCCTTGTGCTTCAGTGTTATTCTTTCCCATAGTTATATCCGTTTGGTCCTGTAAGGACTGAGGACATGATATGACAGAAATGCTCTTTGGCCGCTCTCTGGCTTAAAAAGAGCAAGTTGTCTGCAGACCGGGGTCGTTCAGGGCAGTGAAGGACCAAGTGCCCAGTGGTCCCTGTAGTCTCTGGTAGTACTTGTATCGCACCACACTAACAACAGAGCTTCTTCTCCAGCATAGAGGGTGAAGGTCTGTCTCAGCTCTTGGAAACAAGGTAAGCCATCAGATCCATCCTATTCTAGGGAAGGTAGTGCAAAAAGAATTTATTTGTTCTGATACCACAAATCCATTCTTGCTAAAGCAATCAAAAAAGGAATGAGATCACAGCAAGCGTATCTGGCGCCTTCCCTGCAGTTCCCCAGCTTCCAGGCACTTTGCAAGGCAGATGTGGTTTCTGTGTGGGTAGTCCTGCTGCATCTAGCATCTCCAACATGTTTGTGTGGCCAGCTGAGTATTTTATCTGTGTGTGCATACATACCAATTGGGAACACATGCTCAGACTTGCTAGTGGATGAAGTCGTGGACAAAATTGCTGCAGCAGCCTTACCTCTATCTGAATTACATCTATCTGGTTACAGAATTTGGTACTGACATCACATGTAATTTGGACACCTTCCTAACAAGCTGCAGAATTAAGGCCATTACAGACTTTAGATTTAGTAACACTGAGGGCTGTTCTCAACCTCCATGACATTTAGGCAAAGATGATCACCTCGTCACGGCAGAGAGGAAGAAGGTTGGGAGCTTGGGTGGCTTATTTTGAACTTTGCACCTGGAGGTGGCTAAGGCCCACTTCTTGCTCCCCAGCATGGACATGCTTGCCTGTCTTGTGGGGCCTTGAAGGTACAGGTTTATTGCACATGGGTATAAGACTTTTGGGCAGAGCTGTATTTGCAGGGCCAAATGGCTACAGTACAGAGAGTTTCCTCTGTCTGCTGCCTCTGAAAGGCAAACAGATGCTAGCAAGTTCTGGGAGGCAGCAATATTACTTTTAAGGTATCACTTACACATTGATGCGATCATATTTGCTGTCGCTCTCTGGTGGTCTGGGAACCATAGAGCTGCCAGTTTTGTTGGTGAAAAGATGATAAGTGGCTGTGCCAGTGCACAGAGGCATTGCCCAACAAACAGGTACCAGTAACTCTGGGAACCCAAGCTCAGGAACTTCAGGACACTGAACATCCGGACGATGCTACCTGTCATGTTCAGCCACGAGCTCAGGATCACCTGCAGCAAGCAGAAACAGCCAGGGGTTGTGTGCTGAAGCCTGAAGAGCAGAACTTAACGGAAGAGGGTAACATGAGCAGGGTCTCGCATGCACGACATGAGACACTGAGGTGTTAGTAATCACTGCATGGAAAGTTGCCTGCAGACCACCCTCACCCCTTTGGGTCACTGCAGGACGCTCCTAATGCAACGGTAAGTGAATTAATCACCTGTCTCCTTAGGGATCAAGCTGGCTGTCCTGACCCCACGTGAGAACTAGACCACAATGTAGTTTATACAAGAGAGCAGATACTGTCACGGAATTAATGAGAAATCCAAAGTTCGCTAATTACACTCTGGAAGTTTGCACCATCACCCATACTTTGCTGTGACAATCCAAAGATCACAGTAAAGAGTCATCCAGCATACGTGTCCTGCTAATGCTCTTCTATACCACTAGCATGCTAGTGTTTCAGTCCCACATTCCAGAACGCTCTTGCTTCTGGGAAGACTGTGTGGACATCCCAAGCTGGCTCAGCACAGACCAAGCTCTGAGCTGACAGGGCTCCCTTGCTTGCACCCTGCCTTGCTGCTCCTTAAACTGCCCTGCAAACAAAATAAAAAAAGTGCTAACACTTTTCCATAGCAAACCTTACCCAATTACAGCAAGGTCTTCACAGTCAGCTCACAGAATCTGTCGCTGGCAGTTGGCTAAGACAACAAAAACTGAAACAGGAATAGGCAAGTAGGGATGCAACATTATATTCTGGCTTTTCCCACTGCTGCCCACCTCAGAGGCGATGTGACAGCTATTACTGAACCAGTACAGAGCTTTCAGCATGCTCATCCTCTGCAGCATTTGGCAACACTCCCATTCACAGTATGCATGCTAGTGCTTTGTGCAGCTAAACCCACAGGGATGTCACCACTGCCATGTCTGGGTGAAATGTCCTGAGGGAAACAGAGCAGTTCAACTCACAGCACATCTGAGCCCCACGCTGTCAAGAACCCATGTTGCCACCAGACCGAATGGGATTGAGATGAGGAGGTACACTATTGAGAGCCAGTTGACCATCTCCAGGGAAATGTGGAAGTAGACAGCTGTCTTATCAGCCACAGGAGCAAATGTCAGCCACAACTGCAAAATAGAGAGCAAAAATGAGTAAGCATGAACACTCCACCAGAACAGAAATTCAGCACCCCCAAAATGAGTTGTGAAGGGGCTTGCTATCTTAGTCTCTCCTTGAAACTCGGTTTTTAAGGCTAGTAATAAAATTCAAATGCCCAGTGTCTGCAGTTACTCATGCTAGGACTATTTTACCACTGATATCATCACTATCTTGGCCCAGAGCACCCCATCTGTTTCACTACCTCATCCCCAATCCCTTAGTCCTGCTGCTGCGAGCTGGCTGAAGCAGAAGTCAGTACCTTCTTCTGTCTGCAGGTTAAACATGTTGGCCCCTGATGCACTTGCTTACCTGATGTAAACCACAAGCAATCCTTCTATGTCAGCATAAACAAAACAGAAGCTGCCATCTCCTCTCTGCAACAGAGAGCCTCTGAAACTCAGCTTGGTTGGTAACCTCTGGATGTGGCTTTGTAAGAACAACTTTGCTATGTGGCAGCCAAGGGAGACATTATTCCATGCTGTTCTGTACACACTCGCGGTTAGGAAAGGGCTTACAAATTTGCACTATTCAATGTATCAGAACACATAACAGGAAAACACAAGAAGTACATTAATAACTATCCATCTTTTCCCTTCAGTGCCATATCTGAAAATACTTCCCTAGACTTTTTAGGCACTGGTTTCATAAGATTGCTCTCTGCTTCTGGTTTCTTCTGCGAAAGACAAGGCCTGCTTTGATCCTCAAATCAGGTCCTGAGATCACACCCACAAGAAAGAAATGAGGGTACTACACCAAATTTAAGGATGTTTCTGTGGATTCTTTGTGAAGATGCCCTCTCTGGTGCTTTTCAAAAAAACTGGCCTAACCCAAGAATAAGTTTCAATAATGTGGATGTAAGCTACTCCACTGCCAGAAAATGATCTTGCCACTGCTGAATACTCCAGACGATAAAGTTTGCAGAATATGAACAAAAACTTTAGCTATAGCTTCCTGCAGAAGAACTACAGCCACTGTCTCTTTCCAGGTACCCCTCTCTGCCATCAAAAGCTTCCTCTTCACAGTCTGCATCCTGCAGACAGCATCAGCTGTGGCATTAATGTGCAACTGTAAAAGGGCTTGGGTAACCTCAGAGTAAGGTGCGTCCCTACACTCTGCTACTTGTTATTTCCAGTGTTCCTATTTTCTTACACACTACAGACCATAAAAACTACCGCACTAAATGGAAGCAGCAGGGGAGATGCGTTTTTCTTCTCTCTTAGTGTCACTCTGTGAGAATAGCCACATGCAAATCACTGTTTAGCTAAGCTTTTCTTCTAGCAGGGATGCAATAAGTAAATGGCAGTAACAGAGAAGCTTTATCTGTGTCCTAACAAGGACCCCTAGCATCAGCTTCTTGCTCTTCTCTGAAAGCAGCTGACATGCCAGATCTCCTACATTCAGCACAAAGCTCACATTGAGGTGCTGGGCTCAGACACACCCATGTGGGATCAGTCAGAGGTCTGGCAGAGGGTGGATTTGGTGTTTACTTAGCTTCTGCAATCAGGTGGATGAAGATGCTGGGTGCTGAAGGAAATTGTACTTTTGTCTGACAACAAAGAGGCTATTCCAGGTCACTGGGAGACTTGCAGCAGACTTCTAATAAAATGAGCTTTTTAAAAATTCCTTGAAATCATATGTACTAGTGGAATGATCTTGACTCAGGAAGAAATTTCACCCACCTTTGTTTTACCAGAACTGATCTCTATCAGACTGGGATAAGAATTTAAATGTTTAATGCTCATGTAACTGTTTAAATGCTACAAGCATCATTAGTTTGATTACAGGATGCCAAACTGCTGCTAAAGAAAACCCAGCTGTGTGTTTCCAGCAACAGTACTTCTCAGTTCCTCACTGCCCTCCAAATGGGGGTGGTGGTGATGAAACACTGCACCAGGAAACAATGTAATTAAAGAGATGATATATTTTGTAAGCCAGCTTCAGGTAGATTTTCTCCCCTTCTGTTGCTCCACACAAGACCCTCACTCATCCATGACATCATTAGGAGAATGATGCCACAAGGCAAAGCACAGCATTTTGTGTTCAGTGACTGTATACACCCAGGCAAGCTGGGATCAAGCACTCTGGCATGTTTCCATTATACCTTGTAAAGCCATCCCTTACTGAAAACCAAGCATTTGTGCTGCCCGGTATTTCTCTGCTCAGCAAGATGTCCAGTTGTAGTGTATTTGTGTGAAAGCACAGAAGGTGGGAAGTCACAGCCTGTCCAAGCCTGAGTTTGCTCTTCAAAATAGGAAGTGGGTTTCTTCATGGGTCTGGAGAGTAAAAGTATGTTTCTGGTTCCATTCAGGCAGGGGTTGTTTACCATGTGATGCTCACAGAAATTAAGAACTAGGTAATGGAGCTCAAGGTGCAGCTGTGGTCAACGTAGTTGCCAAACACCCCTGGAACAAAGTGATTGCACTGTGGGGTTTTGCCAACACAGGGAAATTGCCACGTTAAGCAAGTGAGTATGCCACCGTTCGCTTTTGGTTTTCCCAGATACGATGATTTCATCCACAGCAGTTAGCAAGCTCTTCTGCTGGGAGCTAGAGCCCTTATCCCACATGTTGTTTCTGAAATTCTGCAATGCCAAGGCTAGTACCTACGCAGGGACTGCCCTGATACACATACCCTCAGGCAGAACAGGGTGAGGATGGTGCAGTTATTTCCTGGTGAGGTCTAAGCCCTGTAACCTCTAAAGACACACAATAGAGACTGAGAGAGGTTCCTCTCTCCTCCACTCCCCAAGGGCCACTTGTCTTAACTCCTCTTTGGCACACCAAGAACAATATCAAAGCTCCTCACTGTGGATCACTGTGACAGATGCAGAAGAAGAGATAATGTGTGGGGTTATAGGATGCCAGCCCCCAAAAGCAGTTGCTGCTAGGACAAATACAGGAAGGAGAAACAGACAGAAAACTCTGTCCTCACAGGGCTGTCTACACACTTACTCAGTCCCTGCACAAGCCTCACTTTGTGAAAACACGCCCTTGTGGTCTGGTCAAGCTGCACTCAGCTCCATTGCCCGTGCAGCCACACAGACTTAGAGCCTCAGTGCGAGGTGCAGAAGGCATCAAGGGGAGTCTGCGTTACACACTACGCTGCTACGTCCATGTCCACATGCGCTCCTCTGAAGGCAGCTCAATGGATCTCACAGCAGCAGAACCGAGAGTCCAGCCCCTTGTCAATGTCTCTTCCCGACTTGTAATGTTGACAAGCAATTTCCATTCACATACTATGCCCTACATCCCTTCCGAGCCCTGTCAGGGCTACAATTAACCAAAACCTTTTAGCAAACTTTGAAAAAATTCCCAGCTTGGCACCCCACAGATCAGAAATGCCTTCTCTCTGAGGCTCCAAATGTACCCAGCTCGGAGACCCACACCCTGACTTGCTCAACAACTACCTTGTGCAGTCCCCACAGCAGAATACAGCTCGGCTACTTAACGAGTTGGAGTGGATGACGTTGGAGGTCAACAGAAGCCCAGTCTCTGGGCCATGGCATAATTGGGTCAAGTCATTTACACAGAAGCCCACATAGAGCCACTCAAGCACAGGGACTCTTACCTTTTAACACCAAACAACCACAATGGGTTTGTGAGCCCAACCCGATAATACTTGTCAAAATTCACTTCCCAGCATTACCTCACAGATTTTGTATTATTTGTTCTCAGATGACAGCCCCTACTGTTGTATAATCTAATCATTAATATCATTAATATCGTTAATATCATTGGTCATGGTCACTCATGTTGTAGACCATAGTAGTTGATCTTTGGCATTTGGGATGGACTTATGCCTTCCTTCAGATATCCACCTAGCAGGATGTTGAAATAGCCGCTGTAATAACGTACACCATTTCTTCTCCAAATGCAGGAATTGTAAGTCTCGCACTCTTCTCCCCTGAGCTCAAGCCTTAGAAGCATGTTCATCTCACTGCGATTTCTGAGTTCAGACAGCATAAAGCTCCAGTGCCTGCTAGTCTGGGCAGGAAGCTGAATCTCAGCACATGCTTTTCCCTGTAAAAACTTGTGCTGGACACAGTAAACATGGCAACTGATGAAGAGTATAGAAGGTCCCCTGAAGAACTGCGAGCTTGTGCTGGCTTGCACTGGACTACAGCTGCAGCTCCCACTGCTTTCAGCACGCAGCTGGCTGGCTGGGTACCCATGTCACATCACAGGGAGAAAAGGCAAAAAATCTTTTCCACGCAGAGTCTAATTTATCTCCTTAATCACAGGAGAGCCCCCTCCACACCTTCTTTAACAATGGAGTGTGTGGGACCACCAGGGAGAGCAAGTGCACTGAAACTCAAAACATCTGACTGGTACTGATGTTAGAAGGGTACTGGCTCCGCTTTCAGCTCTCCCTTCCTCTGCTTTTTTCTTCTAGCTGACATTTTGTTTTCTCTTCTCCTGCACCTCCCAGAGACTGCCTGCTCCCTTCCCCATTAATTGCAGCCTGCTTGGGCACTCCTGTAACCAAGAACAGATTACAGCTGTTCTCATCCTGCCTCCATTTCTGATCTTCTTTGTTGCTCTTTCTGATACCCCTGTAAACACTTAGCTGATTCCCAGATGTGCATCCAGCCCTCTTCCTCTCAGAATCAGCCCAAACCCTCTAGTTTTCTTCCTGCTCTCATTCCCCTTCTACCTCCTTCTCCAGGTTCAGTTCTTCTACCCTACTGCCTTTACTGTTTACACTCCCACACAGACTCTTCAGGACCTATTTCGCCTGCAGGACCCAGTTCCCATCCACCCATTCCAAGGGAGTCCATCATTAGTCCTCTCTCCCACTTCTGCCGGAAGTTACTGGTGGACCGTGAGCCACAAATTCTGTCTGCAATGGTAGCCAGGTGACGGCTGAAGGAAGGACTCTCTACAGACTCCACACTTTCATAAGCAACAGGGGTGAGCTGCAGCAGGCAGCATATAAATAAACACAGCCCCAGGATTTTTGGAGCTCAAAGAGCAGTAATGATGCATCAATGCATCACATGTACAGCCAGACACAGCCTTGCCAGAGCAGGACCAAAAATGTTTTTCATGAAAGGCAAGCTGTTAACCAACATCTACCCCTCTCCCAACAAATCAGGATTCTAAAAGTGAAAAGCAAAATCATTTCCAGAATGGCAAACGCATGCAGTCAGGCAGAGTGGAAATTAAGCCATTTTTCCATGTTGATGGTGGTATCAGCTAGCAAAGGCTGCCATACGGAGTGCTCTGGCATTCTGTACAGCTGTGCACAGTGTAGCAATGCCCCTGTAATACTTTTTATGTACAGCTTAAAAAGGAGGAGCCAAAGGGGATGACTTATATGAAACAAGACCTTCTGCTTTGTAACAGGCACAGCTCGCCAATCCCCACTCAGGCACTGCCTGCAGCAGCTCTCCCCGGTCAGAGCTTGCTTTCCCCCATGCACCCAGACACTGCTTTGAAGGTGATGTAGAACGTCTTTCTGAGGCACACAGGCTGCCTCCTCCTCCCCTGGGTCTGGGCAATGGAGCCCCTACACCAGACTCCTCATCTTCAAGGTCAAAAGGGCCACCCAGTCTGGAAGCAAACAGCCCCCGGCCTCAACTGAAGGTACCTGTGCTGACACAGCAGCCTAGGAAGTGAGGACAGCGGCGTGACCTTCAGAAAGGTCAGATCCCTGCCTAGATGTCACTTCTTGCCTCCACACGGCTGGGAAGGACTAGCAGGACCCAACAGCTGGGCAGCAGCAGCTGTGTGTGCATGCGTATCTACAGGGGTGCTGCTGGAGCAGACGGGCGCGGGCAAGGAGCGTGCGCACCCAGCCCTGGAGCATGGCAGTCTTCACTTGTGCAGCTCTCCCTCCTCTCCCAAGTACACTCAGCAGTGGTGGAAGTCTGCCAGGCTGGTGAGTCAGGAACCACCCAGCCAAGCGTGAGCCAGCTCCGACTCTCTGCTCCCTTCCTCCTTCGCCAGCTTGCTCATGCTGACAGGCACAGAACAGGGCAGGAAATGCTCTCGGTTTCATTCTTCTGTGCATTTCCCTGGCCTCAGCACCAAGTCAAGAAAAAGTTCCTCCTGTGAAACACAACATTCCCACCTGTTCAGCTTTGCAGGGAGGAGGCAACAAGGAAGGAGGCATTTGCCTCAGCATTTTACTGCTACAGCACCTATCAGCACACCATGAATGGTCTTTAACATTAAGTCTTCAGATTAAAGAACCCACACACTCAAAATTGCAGAAACAGTTTCACAAAACAAGTCTGGATAGCAACTACCGGCATAGTTCGGTCACCCCTCACCAGGAATGTTGCAAGAGACAGCTGGGGAGCAACCATCTCGGCTTAGCTGTGGTCAGAACAGCCTCTCTGCCCAGACCTTCAGGCAGCAAGTGAACTACACTGATGCCTTAAGATAATGCAAAGATTTCTTACACTACAATGTCAGCTAGGAATTTCCAGAATAGCTATACTTAGGAAATGAGAACCAACCCCTGGTAAGACAGTATCCGCTTTCTACAGTAGGGAGGGACAGAGGCTTTTAAACTCAGGTCTGTAATAGAGATTCAAGTAAGGGACTATTCATCATTGGTGTAAAAGCCTCCCTTAAAGCGTATTTACCCCTCTGTGCTCTGGTTAAAGACAGGATTTCACGCAATGATGTGAAGCAGGAGGAAGTAGGGAAGAGTGCCCTTTTCATCACCTGCTCTGGGCTGGCTTTGCTCAATCACAATCCTAAAACAGCCTGAACTAAGAAACATTTTTTTCTCAGCATTCCCTTCCCGCTTGACCGAGCGTGCTTTCCTGCAGTTAAGTGGCTCCTGTCTTGTCGTCCTGATGCTGACGGTCTCGCCCTCTCAGGATTGTCTCCTGTCTGCCACTTTTAGTGACACTGGAGGCCACTAATAGAAAGCTCCACATGTGCAGTGGGGAATACAAGGCATCGTTCTGGAAGCTTGGTCCAGCACATGAGGTGATCTGTTCTTTCCAAGTCAGACAATTCAAAAATCACGTGTCCTTACCGTAAGCATTTTGCAGGTAGCCTGACATGGGAGTACACGGAAAAAAAGTGCTGCATGCAACATCTGCACAGGAATTGAGGACACATCTTAACTTGCAAGGCAATTTTCACACCACAGAACAAGCAAATTAATCTTTCCATCTGGAACTTTTAAACGGCAACCAACCACTTTGATTTCATGGCCTTTCAACCACTCCCTCCATTTTAATGTGATTTTTATCACGAATGTTTAGGAGAAACTTTAGCACCAGGAAACGTTTGGTTACATCTTTGTAAGCCAGCATACTTGCCATTCCAGACCTTTGCAGTGGCTTAGAAACAGTATTTCCACCCTAGGACATTCATTAAATACCCAGTTTTGAAGTGGTGAATTTCTGGCTTAAGTTCATACTGTGGGATGATAATACTATGGACAGTCAGGAAGCTGGCAAGCAACCGAGCAGACAGACAACAGTACAGTCTTTCAGGGCTGCAAAGTTTTCAGCAATGTGGCTCGGGACATAGTTGTACTTGCGGATGCATTGAAAGGACCTTTTTAAGTAACACTCCAGTTTCATTTTTAAGGTTTCAGCAAAGTCAGCCTGACCAGACGACCTGGAAGGGTTTTGTACAGCTTCCTTCACCCATTCTGTCACTGTCCACTTCTAGCAGGGTGGGTTTTTTCTTGCCACGTAATGTCCTTGTGCTGTGCCAATTGAACTGCAAGCAAGCAGTGCGGCTTCACATTCCTCTTCTGCAGGAAGGACACTTCTTTACACTCTTAAAGGATACAGTGATTTTCCCTTAAGAAAGCATTCATTTTTTGTTTTCGATATACAGCCAAATCCTCACCATGTTTTTTCCATTTCTCTCGCATCATGGAATACCTACTCTTCCTTCTTTCCACGCATTTAAATGTTTGCAGGTTGCAGTGCCTGGCCTTGGCTGCCAGACAGGCTTGCATTCGCAGCATGGTAATCCTCAAGCACCTAAGTATTTCTACATCAGTCTGATAATTATCAACATTGTCCTCAACGACTTGGTGAGCAAAGATTTGGGCTTCCATCTCGCACACTAGGACTTGCTCAGGGAAAACTTTATGTGTTTATCTTGGTAATTACTGAACTTAGTTTTAATCTGTTCAACAGGTGGAGGGTATGATCTGGCATCGCTTTTTTCCAGGTCTGTCAGAATAAAGTACCCGTAGGCATCAAGAAGTTCAGGTACCAGTGTGTCTGGCGCAGAGTAACACCTGTACTGTTCTGCGGGTGCAACAAGGAAACCTGCTTGCTCCTTTCCCTGACCAGACACATCTGCTGTCACCGGCCAGCGGCCGGGCAGAGCTAACTGCTGCTCCTCCACACGAGGGGTTTCAACATCGTTCCCCTGCTCCGAGGTTTCAAACGCGTGACCCTCACAGATGCCGAATTCTTTCTCCTCCTCCCCTCGGCCTACGAAGCGGCTCCGGCAGCAGTTTCAGCGGTGCCCCGGAATACATTTCGCTCGGTCCCAGCCTGGCTTGACGCCGCGGTCACACCCCCGCTCCTGCCCCCCGCCACCACCGCCCCTCCGTGCCCCGGGCCCCGCCAGTCGCAGGGCAGGTGCTGGCAGGCCCAGGTCGCAACCAGAGACACGGAGTCCAGAAGGAAAAGGCGCCAGTTCGGTGCCCGCGGCACGGCCGGGCCGGGCTCCCCGCGCCGCGCGGGTACCACGGCGTCCCGGCGCTCCGCGGGC
>Ga0065711_1039034_pt1 | contig 18200 bp, 14 predicted proteins | sample Hoacrofraction12_FD_59098 | JGI IMG/M metagenome (GOLD analysis project Ga0065711, IMG submission 59098) | Hoatzin crop microbial communities from Cojedes, Venezuela - Epithelial fraction 12 v2 (version 2) | ecosystem: Host-associated > Birds > Digestive system > Esophagus > Crop | place... | reverse complement strand
TGAGCCTGGCCCAGGCAAAGCGCCCGCTGGGCTTCGAGCTGGCACGTGGTCACAGCACGTCCGTCCATCTGCAGCCAAGTGACATGTTTACCCTGGCTTGTCATTGTTGCCAACTGTAATTAATTACAGCAAAAGGGCAAATTGCCCGTCCTTTGAATTATTTATTGCAGTCAAATGCAGGCAGTTGCATGGGTCTGTGTAGTTATGTGGCTTTTCGGCGTCAGCTAAAGGATTGGTGTAATCCCTGTAAATTCATTAACATTTATCAGCTCCCTGTTTGTGGCTATACAGCTCCATCCCCCCCTTTCTTGCCCTTCTTCCTCCACGGAGCAAAGATTTATAGCTGAATTAAAGCCAGAAGGCTCCTGGCCGACGAGCTGGGGAAGGAGGATAATTGTATTACTTGTCAGAGCAGTTGAGGGGGAAACTGTGTGCAATAACCGTGTTTCAGAGCACATGCTCTAGAAGTCCAAGCTTGTGAGATGGCATAGGGAAAAAATAAAAAAAAAAAAGACCGGGCAGATGAGATGGTACCCAGGGCTGGGGTTTTCCTCACTGGATGTCCCTAGCAAGAAGGCTCAGCAGCAAAGCCACCCATGCACCCCTTGCCCCATGTCTAGCATCGCTCTGCACCGCTGTGTGGGGCATTATCCCATTGGTTTGCAGCAGGGTGCTGAGGAAGAGGATGCTCCTGCCTTGTGTGAAGCCTGCACAGGGGTGGGAAGGTCTCCCATGGCCAGTGCCGTGTTTCTGCCCTTCCACGTCACTGCCAGTAAGGATTGTGGGACAGAGCAGGGAATAGATCCAGCAGATTAACTCTTTTGGAGGAGAAAAGGAGATCAGATCAGATCTTTCAGCCAGATCAGGATTCTAGTATTAATAGAAAGCAGGGGGCAGCTAGATCAGTGGAGGCAGGACCATCCTCTTGGCAGTGGGTTGGCCTAAGATCAGCTGAAAGTGAGTGCCAGACCAAGGGCCAACTCATCTGAGCTCAGGCTGGGCTGGATTAGGAGTGTGTCTGTCTCAGCTACTCCATCAGCAGTCGCTCACAATTTGCTGGTAAATTTGCAGCACAGATGTCGCATCTGCTTACCCTGGGCTAGTGCTGGTGCTCAGAACCCATTGCTACCATCCTTTCCTTCAACAGCGCTCTCAACATCAAGCAAATCCTGTTTGTGGACAATAACTTCACTAAGTAACAAAAGACAAGACAGTGCTCTGTCCATGTCTAATCCTTGAGCCTAACCTGGCTTGTGCGATATCTACATTGCCAAAAACGCACATCCCAACCCAGCAGTGAAGGGTTGATACAGAAATCGAAACTGAACATGCCTGCCCTTCTTTTTTCAATTGTATTTATTGCTAGTGACACCTACCAGCTTCAACTGGTAGGTCAGAAAATGAATACTGCCACATTGCCTTGTGCTCTGCGGAGGATATACTTTTCCTACAGCCCTCCCTGCCCAGGCTGACCCATCTGCTCTTAGCCAAGGGTATATTCATCTTTGATGATCCCCGCTCAGCCCCAGGGTCTTTTCCATGACTGTGGCCATCACACCTCCCAGCTGCAGCAAAGTTCTCCAGCTGCTCTGCTTTTTTAGCCCCCTGACTTGGGGGTTTCAGCAGAGGATGCTGCTTTTTGTCAAGAGTGGGGAACGACTTGGGGGATGAGGGTGAGATATGGGGAATAAATGAGCTCCCAGGGTTGGTCTGTGAGTCCAGAAAATCCCAGATGTTCCCAGATCTCCATTGCTGTTGGCTAAATTCCCTTCAGAAAGTTTTCTCCAGCAGCATTTGGCTAGCACCCTGATGCATGAGGGTTTTCAGGCATTATGCCTGGTGCCTGGGCATCACCCATCACTCACCAGAGGCTGTTTGCTGAGCATCGGACTCATCTGGCTGATGGCAGCTCTCCGCTGTGCTGCAGCCAGGCGTCAGGGCCACCCTCCAGGGTCACAGCCCTCCACTGCAGTGACCCAGGGTATTTCTGAGCACACACTGGCCCAAGCAAAATTTAAGAACAAAATCACCAGTACAGGATCTCTTCTGGTGTTTGCAAATTATCGAGCCACGGGCTTTGGTCTGGAGGCTCTCTGCTGTGCTCAGGGAGGCTGGCGTAACAGTGGAATGTAATCTGGTTGTCTGCCTCCAGTGGTTGCTCCTGAAAGGCTGGGAGTTTTTATTTCCCAAGGTCTTCTCTTGCAGCCTTGGTTATAAATTTCCATCCATTTATTCATCAAAGGCTCCACTCCTGTGCTGTGTTTGGGCTGTCAGCAGTTGCCTTGGACATTTAGGTCAATCACAGATATTATTTCTGTCTGTGGAGCTGGCAGCTCTCATCCTGGGCCTTCAGCTTTGTGTCTTGCCTATAAATAAAACACCATTCATTCTCAGCGCAGTGGGAAGAGGCAGCAATGAGCTCAAAGTGCTGCTTTCACAGGGAGGGGTGCTCATTGCAAATAGCTCGACCCCTCAAAGATTTATCAAGCCCGATATAAAGCACCCCTATTGCTTTAATAGGAAGCCTGGTGAGAATTAGGGGGATAAAAATAGGCATTAGAGCTGCAGTGTAAGGCAACTTGTATTTGCAGCTCATCATTCATGTGCTGGACAAAACTCTGCACGGTGGAGACGTGCAGCTGGCCTGGGAGCACCTGGTGAATGAGGGGAGGCAAAGGCAGAGCCGGAGGGGTGCAGAAACACTGGTATATGTTTTAGCCCTGGTCGGCACTGGTTTAACATACCACTGATGTTCCTGGAGGGAAGCCCCCCAGAAGCAGAACTCTCGCTGATCCAAGGGCTTCAGGACCATGGGTCAGGTCAGTCAGTGTTCTTATTGCTGACAAATACCAGTTCCCAGACCTGGTCTGACAATAGGCTACTGAGTCTTTTTCTCTGCAGATGAGTATTTTGATATTAAAAAAAAAAAAGTTTTAAATAAAAGTCTTAAATAGGAGTGTTTACTGGTGGATGCAAGGTTGCTCAGCTCAGAGGATTTTGGAAGCAGCCTTGCTGGCTGTAGAGGCAATAAATCGTTGCTAATTTGGGGGGCCATCATTCTGCAGTCATTTGTTCTCTAATGGCCTATGGATGCAGATTTATGCACTGGCAAGTAGAATAGGGTAGTTTTTTCTAATTATTCTGGGTACAAACAAATTTGAAGTATTGACTAGGAAGAGGAGCTGGGAAAAGCTTGCAAAAACTGCTAAAATACACATCAGGCAGATGTCTCTTACTGTAAATTATTCCTACCCCAGAGCAGCAATGATTCTAAGCTCTAGGTCTTTGTTTAATCTCTCACTTCCTTAAGAGTGCATGCATGTTGTTTTGTCATCTATTGGAGTCATTTTGCAAAGTGGATCTGGGGTGTTTTCAGAGCGGGTTTACACTGCACATGATTGACTGAGCTGATTCCCTTCCAGACACTCACGTATTCCCCTGCTGCATAAATTGCAGCTAAGCACTTTTTATTTCCTTGCAAGGGAAATGAGCTCTGATGAATGGGCATGAGATGAATATCACACTATTTGGGGCCGAGACAAGAGTGGGGGCCTAAGAGAAGACACTTCTCCAGGCCTGTGTGGTACCCTCTCTTCTCACTTCCCCCCTCCCCCATGCTGGAATATTTATTTTCTCCACTAAAATAATCTCGCAGACAGCCGGTGATTATTGTATCAACGAATTGCGATGCTCAAAACAACTGACAACCCTCTGCATTTTAGATTTCCACCCACAACGGTGAAGTACAGGACAAATTTTGGCAGGAGGATCCTGAGCAGCTGCTGGGGAAGGCCAAGCATCCGCTGTGCCTGAAGCCGAGTCAGCCGGTCCTGCGGCCACCCTGCATCTCAGCATCCTTCCTGCTCCCAAGCTTTGCCCTAGGCCAGTGCAGCCCGGCCGAGCCCGCTGTGGGGTCTGACCCGCCGCGCTGCTCGGCTCTGATCGACTCTCCTGTCCTCCTCAGAAAGGCAGAGACTTTCCTATCAGCTGCAGTTCCTATTCATTGATGACAGATCCGTCACTGTGAGCTCCGGCTCTTTGTAACCGGTTTGTGTCCACCCTCCCCATAACTAGTCCATATTTAATCATTATCGAGGATAAGAGGCAGGGACATGTTGCAGTCGTCCTCACAAGTCATCTTTTGTCCAGATGGCCCACAAAGTACATTGTAAATCTCATTAGCAGATTGCGCCAATTAATTATCTGGAGTGGGAATCACTTTGCTAACCACCGAAGGCAGCTGCCTCCAGGAGGGAGTGCAGGCAGGGAAGGACACTCAAACCTCAGCCCCGGCTGTTGGCCAGGGAAGGGATCAGGGTTAGCAACACTGACATTGCTGCCATTTTTACATTTTTTAATTAAATGCTGGCAATGCTGGTTATTTTTCTGAAGGATTTACCCTTGTGTGCCCCAAACTGGGAGCCGTTTAGACTGAAATGCGTCAGCATTTCAAATCATGCCAGCAATGGGGAGCGGTTTTCTCATGGCCTCAGATGTACCTTCAGCTGTGTGAAGTTGCATTTCTTTTTCTTACCCCAAAGTAAGCAGATTAAAAAACTATTTTTTCTCGGTCTAAAATTCAATACCTATTGATAAATTTGTAATGAATTTGTACTCTAGGCTATTAACTGCCTTGCAGATGTTTAGCCATAGGATTCCAGTGCAGAAGGAAATCAATAGATGTCGAGATTAAATTATCCAACTGTTTCAAAACCCAAATAATCACTGCTTGAGCTTGTTTAGTTTGGGCCCAGGACAAAAGTCAATTTCTTCCCTGTGGGTATTTCTATAAAGTACAGTTGACATAAGAAATGATGAGACTCTGGAAAACTAGACTGAGCCATAAATATTCAGCTCTGCAGTGGATCCGAGAATAATAATTTTACTTTCTTTAATGCTCAACTCTCAGAGTGCTTAACAAACTCTCTATTCTTGGCAATCCTCAGCTGTTAAACAATTCAGAGCCCCTAATCCATAACTTGGGAGGGAAAAATGAAGATTCTGTTCAAATAAACCCCTAGCTGATGGAGACAGAAGAGCTTCACTGTGGCATTTGCAATCGGCTAAAAAGAACAGGAAAGGACGGAGAAGAGTGTAGATATCTATAGCTACTCCAGATAAGCTCTCCTACCATTTTTTTCCTGCTTTTAAGTTACAATTTCCAGAACAAGCATCTCCTACAAGCATTTGCACGCTCTTTCTGGCAGTTCCACCTCCTCTCCCTCACCTGAGCCCTCCTTGGCTCTTTTCAGCCCAAGAAACCACAGCAGCCCCTCTCCTGCTGCTTAAACAGGCTGTGCTCAGGGGCAGGGGCCACCTTTCCCAGCCAGCTGCAGCTGCAGGGGGACTTGGCATCCGTTTATCCTCTGAAAGTCCTCATTTTCCCCGGAGACCTAATCAGGGTCCTTGTCACCTATCTCCTTCCCATCCAGGATGGGAATTTTGCTCCCTGAATGAGTCCTGGGAGCAGCCCAGTAGCTGAGGACAAGCAATGCTAAACGCAGCACCATTCCATGCAGGGCAAACCTTCACCCAGGAGATCTGCTCTACAGCACATCCTGAGCAGAGTCAGGACTCAAATGCCTCCTTCCCCTAGAGATGCTCCTTCGTGTTTCTCTGCTTTTTCCCAGCTGGTGCCACATCCTACCCCTCGCAGGGGGAATGCAATGGTGGGGGTCTCTGCTGAGCTCTCTTTTGGTCTTCCCAGTACCTTTTTCTTCCATTTCTTGCTGGCAAAGAGCTCAGTTGTTGTTATAGCAACCTCGGTGTGGTTAAGTCTCTAGAGGCAAGGTTTATAGGGAGAGGCAATATCTTTCATTAGACCAGCTGATACAGCTGAAAGAGAAAAATAAAAGGAAAAAAAATTAAAAGAGGGAGAGAGCAGGTCTCTGGCTCACAAGCTCATCACAGGTCCCCAGAGCTGTGGGCAGAGGAGAAAGAAGCAGGTACCTAGGAGAAAGAGGTGACGCATGGGAAATGGGTGTGGGCACCCGGGAAGGGGCAGACTCTGCCAGTGCAGGCTCACCCAGGCTGGCAGGATGGCAGCAAAGCAGCCCAGAAGCTACAGGGTTGTTAATCTGGTGTTCTCTGGTGGACAGCAGCAATTCAGTGGGAAATGAGACTCATGTTCTAACGCTAGCTCTTCCTGTCAAACATCAGCATAGTGCTGATTTGCCTTTGATGCCCCAGTACACCACAGCGACTCCCAGGTGCTGGTGGTTTCAGTTGCTGATGCAAATACCATTGCATCCAGTGCCAAAATAACCCCAGTCCCTCTGAACTGCTGTGCATCTGCTTTTAACCTCTGATCAAACTACTCAGAGCAAAGTAGCACCCACCTAAGCGATCCTCTCGGCGTCCACCTGACGTATCGAAGGAAGCAGAAAACACTCCAAGGAGCTCATCAACCAGGTAGCTCCCGAGTCACCTTCTGGTCTAATCCTCAGCCCCAACCCCAATTCCAGACCCTCGGCTGCGCCCACTGGCTCTTTGCTCTTCTTCCAGTGCATCTCCAGCAGCATGAAGTATCTCCTTGCTCAGGTCCCACCTGACCCGCTCTGCTTGCTCAGGATCTGATCTCTGGCATCCATCAAACATGAGCCACTGCTTTCAGGCGCCTCATCACTCAAGCAGACAGTGCTCCTGCTGTTGGTACATCCTCATCAATCAGTCTGCTGCTCTGGATAGAATGCACCTCCTAATGCACAGCCCATGCTCACCTGAATGGTATCTGTTTCATACGCTGACTGCTGGGAAGTCTGTCATTCAGACTGTCAGTTTTCAGTTAAATTTATGGCTTGATGATAATTTTATATAAACACCGAACTCAGAGCAAAAAGCTTTGCAGGCACTGATGTAATAGCTCTTTTCTTTCTGTCTGGTGTTTCTAATTTTCAGTATTCCTCAAGCGGAAAGTCACCTTTCATTTTGCATATTCTTTTCTGTTTAAATAGGCCCTTGTAACCTCCTGAACTGAAAAGAAGATCAGGCAATAATTCATAGCCTGTCTGCTGAAGAAAACCAAAGTGCCTAAAAGAAATGTAAACTAATTCAGCATTAAAGAGGTGGCTTTGGGGAAGGATGGCCTGTCTGCAGTGGGGACAGGCTTGCATGTGGAGCAACTGAATGATGTAGGATGGAGTCAGCTTCTCTGAGCCAAAACTGAAAGGACTGTGGTGGCTGATTTCCTCTTTGCAAGAGGAAGGGAAGTTGCACAATGTTAGCTAAAGTAGTGCAAGACTTGCTTTCTTTTAATAGCTACAGTAAAATTTTATTTTGACAGATTTGATGACCATGGATGCTCAGGAATGACACCATCATTAGAGGTGCACACTCTGCCCAACAAATTGCTGCTTTAAGTGTAACCCTTTGTGTTATTTGTTCCATGTGAGGGTGGTGGATGATATCTCCCCTTGGCTACAGAGTGTGAAACTCAGCTGCTGTCTGAGGTATGTTTGTGAAGGGTCAATAAACCTCATGGAGAGCCCAGTTATGAGCAGAGGGCAAATCTACCTTCTGGGCTTGTGCAAATGCAACTTGGTTGACAGCTGCATGGGTAGGTTGGCTCATGAGGCTTGGGTTTGCCTTCAGCACAGCTGCTGCAGGCCTGGTAACTGTCAGGAGGACAGCAAGATAGCTGTGCTTTATTTAAACCCCTCTGGGATGTTTGCTTGTATCCACAGCAAAGCCTCACACCAAGACTTAGCAGAGCAATTCATGCCCCCACCACTCCAGTCACAGCACCACCTCCTTCCAAGGCACCCAGGGGTGCCCTTTTGGGGTTTTGGTGAGCAGGAGCAGGAGATCATGAAGGACATGTTCATGGCCCTGCACAGGGACACATCTGCTGACTCAGCAGGGCACGTCCTTGCTGTCTTTGGTCCTTAAAGCAAGGGTTGCCTGGAAAGCCAAGGAGGGATGCCTCAACAAAGCTTGACTCCAACCCTGCCCCTCTTGCAGAGGGAAGAAGCTGGCCCATAAATAGTCCCGTGTAGTCCTGGCTTCTTAGCAATTATGCAAAACAGAGCTGGATTTCACCAGAATATCTAACGTCACCCCCAGCAGAGGCACATCCCATCTGTTCTCTGTATCTCTCATCTGTCCAGCTTGGGCCAGCACTGTCTCACCAGCAACCCAGCAGCAGCCATGCAGTCTACCAGCACAGAGCACTGGCAGGTGAATTTGGCATTACTCACACCTCATGTGCGTCTTGGGGCACTTCCCATCACACGCGTTGGCCAAGCTGCTTTCCCTACGATGGCCTCGCAGCCCCCAGAGTCCACAGTAAACATCCAGGCAATCTTCCAGCTCAGAGCACAGCTTCTGTAACTAAGGTGAAATTACTGCTGTGAGAAGATGAACCCCCTCCTGGTCATGTCAGAAGGGATCGCTCAGCTGGGCCAGTGCAGAGTAAGCTTATTCTTAGTCTCTCTGGAAACACGCCATGTAACGGGGACATGCTGAAGTTATACTACGGTGCAGACAAAAGTCTTACAAGGTGCACCAACCATTTTCATAAATTCCTGTTGGTATTAAACCACAGGTAAGAACCCCAAAGTACCCTGAAGCACCATTTTTGTGCCTAGTCTTCACCTGAGTCTGTGAGCAGCTTGCCCAAAAGCAACTGATTTAGCCCTTGTTTCTTATTGAAAAGGCTGTTCATTTAATCCAGGACATTAAACAGTCTCATCATTGGGAAAGGAAACAGTTTGGGCTGGAAAAGGGAACAACCACCAATAATGACAGAGTGCAGATAGTTTGGGGTAAGTTTAGCATGAAATCATTGCTTCCCATTGCAGATTCAGTCCTTTGGCTCCTGTTGAAATCCCCACGGAGTTTACTCTGGACTTCTCCTGGCATAAGGGGATGCAATTTGGCCCTATAAGTTTGGCCTGAGATGGTGGGGACTGGGGTCTGGGAAACGGGCAGCATCCAGACTGAGACCAGCACAGAGCCCCTAAGCAACAAAATTAAAGAGCGTGGGATTCAATCTAGATGATTACCCCAATTCACAGACCATTTACACATGCCTTCCCCCATTCCTAATCCATTTCTGTGCAGATGAGAAGTCACAGAAAACAGGGGAAATAGCTGTTTTGCTGGTCCCTTCATGAGCACAATTCGCAGAGCAGCACAAAACCACAACAGAGAGCCTCCACGTGCCAGAAAGACCTTTCCAACATCTCTTGTGTGCCCACTGTAGTCTTGGCTGACAAGGAGAAAGTCATCACCAGCTCCCAAGTAGCCGTTGGGTAAGTTTTCAAGAGTCAGAGAGGGTAGGAATCATGCCCGTGACAGGAGCACACCAGCCTGCCCTTCAGAGCATAAAGGACAGGTACAGTACAGTGTCTTGGCACCATGAACCCCGTTGCAGGTTGGAAGTGATGTCAGGCTTGCTTATGTGCAGCAGAGTTATATGCTCAGCCTTTGGTAGACATTGAAGTGCTTTTTGAGGCATCAAGGACTTTCAGCTTAATCACAGAAACTGAAGGGAGGATGACGTTGTATCTTAGAAGGGAAGGTCACAGTTCTTCAGCATTGCATCTCCTTGTCCTGAGTGCTGCTGCATGCAGGCTGTGTGGTACTATCCTGTACTGCTTACTTTCTAATTTGATCAAACCGACTCCGATTACATTTAGGGAGCTGATAAATAGTGCATCTGAAAGCCACTCACCCATTAGAGCCAAAGTAGCTCTTGCAGTAGAGAGTTAATTAAAGCCAAGACTATAAAGCTTTTTTTGCTGCTGTGGGATTTGACTTCTGGGGGCAGCTGAAGGCATCAGTCTGAATGGAAACAATCTGAGGAGTCTGCACAGAGTTATTTCCATTCAGAAGCATAGTTATCACTGCAGCCCCAATAAACTGTGAAGCAGAAATGTGAACCCTTGCTCAGAGCTTGTCTAGAACTTGTCACCAAAGCAGGTCAATTAGAATATGTCGACACCTTGACACTAACATATTTGGCAAAAGTCCTTGGTTTCCACTACACTTTTTTCTGCAAGAGTTTCATTGATCTAGGATATCGGACACAAGAGGGGAAAGGCAAGGGCAGGAAGGATGCAGAAGAGACTTGAAGACCGTAGCAGAGAAAACATATGGGCAGCTGGGAGTAAATCCTCTGTAACTAGCAGACCATTGATACAAGACCCTACCATTTTTTTACTCAGGAATACGTTAAACACTTATTCTAAAGCAAGCTTCTGAAAATCTTTCTGTGTTTTTTTTAAGACCTAAATGTCTTACTGGTTTTTTCCCAGTAGGTGATGACCAGGTGACCTAGCCTTAAAGTGTTTTTGGAGACAGGCAGAGCAGCATTCCCATACTGGTCTCACTTTCCAAACACGTCTTCCTTGAAATTGGAAGGTCTGTAACCAAAAGGGGGTCTAGTTATCAGTGATGCTCCTTGTGCTATGGGTGATACTATGCAGTTACCACCAAGAGCTCATCAGCTTAGGCAGGAAAACAGGTAGCTGAAGCTGATCCCATCTCTAGTGGATTTTGCATTAGCAGAAGAGTTTCAGAATTTGCAAGCACAATTTTGCTTCCCCTGGGGAAACAGCCAGGTGTGGTCTGTTTGGTCTGTAGTTAGATGTGATCCTCAGTTGTTCCTGGATTCCAAGCCCTCAGAGCTGCATTAACCCATCAAAGATTGCATCTAACCTTGGAAAGGTGACTTGAGCACACCACTGTCATCTACCTGCTGGCTGTTAGGACTATGCCTAGGCATAAAGTCATCTGGTCTTCAGAAAATTAAGCTCTGGCAGACCACTGCATATCATAGCTCGCAAAAACCTGGATAACTTAAGCCATTTGACCTGGTCCCCACTCAGCATCACATAGCAGATTCACCTCATCGTGGGCAGAATCCAGTTCAGAAGCTGAGAGGTAGCTCCCATGCACCTTGCTGAAGACCATCTTACAGGTCTCTTCTGGGCCGTGGTCAGCCAGCCTGGAGAGGAGACCAAGGGAAGCAGTGGACCATCCCCATGGTGCCACAGGTAGGGAAGAGGCCAGGTGTAGCAGGGACAGAATCAGGTTCAGGTTAGACTATCCCTACAAATAAAAAGATGAGTTGAAACTCAGACCTGGACACATGGTAGGATGTAGCTGCATCCTCCAAAGAGACAGAGCTCTACAGACATTAATGGTGATTTACTCATCCTACTTAGTAAGGCACACAAGTTGGGCAGTACACTCTCAAGACTGCTCTTTTTCTCACTGCTGCCTCCCAATTTCCACCTTCCAGATGAGACAAAGATTTTTGTGGAAATAGATTTTATCCTACAAGCTTTAAACAAGGCTCTGAAACAAAGCGAATTAATTGGAAAATGACTGAAGGCTGTTAGAGGGCTTTGCATGGCTTTGTTTAATGGTGGAAGATTGCACACAAATGAGAGCTGCCGACTGGAGCTCAGCAGCTGGGAGCGCACGGTGACCCCAGGCTACCAGCAAGCCTGGCAGAGCCGGATCCTGCCCAGCAGATGCGTGGCGTGGGGCCTGCTCTCTTTCCTAGTCAAGCAGTGAAAGCTGCCCTCTCCGCTGATGTTCTCTCTGGACCTTGCAAGCCAGCCTCAGGCCACACAGAGTTAAACTGCATCGGTTTTTAACCCAGCATAGAGCCCTCGGGGTGTTTTCTCAGTATTGCACAAAATCTGTTACCTCTGTCGCTGGCCTGGAGAGATGGGAGATGGGGAAAGCAGAAGGAGGGCTACTTGCCTCAAACCTCATGAAAAGGAGCTGGGATAAATGATGCATGTCCTGGTATCCTTACACCAGGGGGCCCAGACCCTAGTGCTTGCATGCTGATTTCCTGAAAACCATTACAGTTATATGGCCAGCCACAAATCCTCATGTCTCCAGGAGCCAAAATAATGTTAGGGCCATGCGAGCCTGATGTATTTTCATGGCTCACTTGTGAAACAAAAACCTGATCAGCCTTTCAGTCCTTCGTCCTGATGAATTCCCTCTGCCCAAGGCTCCCTTGTCTCACTGCAGGGCTGGGGATGGTACCAGACATTTGTGAAGGCAAGCTGAGGTCACCTAGCACCAACATGGAAATGTCTGTGCAGAAGACACCTCAAAAGAAAAATTAAAGGCTGTTTCCTTACTCTCCTCATCATACTGCAGGTGTGCAAATACAGCCCAGGTTAGATGGAGTTGTTGGGGGCTCTTCCTCTCAGCAATAACTATAACTTCTTTTTTTTGCCCTGAATGCTCTTTGCAGCTTAACTTTTTATTGCATTCTGAAATCTTTCTCACCAAGTCAGAAATTATTTCTTTGGGGAGAAAAATGCTGTTTTATTTTTTATATTCCTCCCACTGTTGTCCATTGCTTCCAACAGAGAAATCACACCTTTCTGCTCTTCCAATCCCCTGCTCCTGCCCACCTCCTCCATTGCTCTGCTTAGGGTATTTGACAGACCCCTTTCTGAGTCAACTAAATTCACTAATCCTGGGCAAAGAAACTTGGTCTTTCATGCAGCGTGAGTTTAGAGCTGAGCTGCTGCAGTGCAGGAGCAGATGGACCTTGGTCAGGAGGAGCAGGAGGGCTCTTAGGTCCTCCCTGGGTGGCAGGGGATGCATGAGAGCCCCATTGTGGGATGCACAGACTCACCGAGGCCCTGGGGAAGGTTGTCCAACCCCAACCATGTGCTGTCTGCCACAGCTATACTCCCAAGGGACGCATGGGCTGCAAGTCACTGCACACCTGGGGTCCTGGGGATGGGGTCTGTTCGTCACGCAAATGTTTGTGGCTTGATACAGGTGAACCTCTATTCCATCCTCATCACTTTCCTTCAGTTCTGCCTCACAGGTCATAGAAGCAGATAAATCAGTGCATTTATCACTCTAGGCAGTCCATCACCTCCTCAGACCGGCTCTTCATTATTATTGACACAAATTCACTCTCATCAAATGCAAACCAGTTACCCTGGATCATCCTGCCTGTCCAGACCTGTGCTACATCTGCAGAGTCTATAATTGCTATTCCAGGTGGCTGCTGCCCGTCTCAGCACGTATCATCTTCCTACTTTCAGAAATGCATTTTATCACTCTTAGTCTCTGACTAAAACAAAACCCTTTCCATGCAACTAGGAAAACAACAAAACACAAAAGCCTCACACAAACCTACCCTGGTAGACCAGCCTTCTTCGTGCTTGGTGGACAATTATCAGCTCAGCAGAGCTACCCAGCAGGAGCTAAGCAATAATCTTACTGGGTAAATACAACCCCGTAGCAGAGAGAGACCTGTCCTGCCCGAGAACTTTGTCAGCAGTGATAGCACCGATATGGCTGGTACCTGCTGCTCACTGGGACTTGCTTTCTTGCCTTTGACAGGAACTTTCAGGAGCCGCCAGTTCAGTGTTACTCCACCAGCTCTGGCCCAGGGTTGAGCCTCCTCCCCTCCTGCAGTTCTCCTCTGGGTACCAAACCTCTGGCAGAGGAAGGGCATATGCCTGGGAGGGGGCTGATACATCCTAGTCACCACAGCTAAAAATCTGCGTGCCCCCAGCAAAAAGCACATCTAGGTAAAAGGGAGGTCTGATGGGTGAGTCACAACAATAAGATGGAGTGAATCTGAGCAGTCTTTCCTCCTCTGCCACCAAATCCTTCTGTGGCCTTAATCACATCACTTCATCTCCCAGTACATCCACTTCCCTTCCTCCAAAATGGGACTGTTCACTCCTTTCTCCCACCCTTTTGCTTATTTATTTCTACTCAGACTCCCAGGTCTTGGTGGCAGCCACGGCTTCTTGCCGTTCCTCATACATACAACTCCCGACACCTTTGGGTCTCTGCATCAGCCTGAGCATTGATGTAGTAAAACCCAGAGTCCCTGTGTTTTAAGTGCTCTTAAAAATGTAGGGAGCAAGATGTACACCCTCACTGCTATTCACTCCTTCCACCTGCTGCTATGTATCTCCCTGTGAAGATAATCAGGCAAAATATTTCACACCGAATGGGCTTTCTCCTTTTGTCTCCTCAGCAAATGCACTTTGCACCTGCTCATTAGCGAACGTACACCATCCACATCGACTAGGGCTGGCGCTGAACTGAACTTTGAATGCCTTTTCAGTGCCATAGCCTAGTTAATAATTACTTTTATGACTCACTCCACTCCATGCTGCTGGAGCGCTATTAAGAGAATTGGCAGCAGAAATAACAGAAACATTAAGCCTAATGATGTGGCGAGCGTTAGCCCTGCTAAAGTGCTCCCGGTGTCACGAAAGAAGAGCCTTTCCATTCAGCGTTTGTCCCTCCCGGAGAGGTGCTTTCTTCCCATCCCCGACGTTGCAGAGGAAGGTCAGCTTGCTGCTTCTTTGAGTTTTGACAGTAGCAGTGTGGGGTGCACACATGCACGCGCACATCCATGTGCCACTCCTGCTCACGCAGCAATAACCCACATTTCAGAATATCTCTGTTCCCCTTCAGCAAACTCTTGGCATCCCCAGTTTCAGCATGGTCCTGCAGCTCCCCACCTTCCTTATGTCTTGGCGGGCCTCTTCGCCAGCCATGCCCTGCGAGGAGCCCGCAGGCTCACTCTCAGTTTGCCTAAAACGTCAGGGAAAATGCACCAGTTTGATTCACTTTTCTGGATTTCCATCTCAGTTGCACAGGGGCAGAGGGCTGCCCAGTGCCTCGCTGGCGGGTGGATGGTGACTGCCTTGTCTGGATGCTTCTGTCTCTAACAAGATCTTTGTCAAACATGGAACAAAGCCTTTGAACTGATTTTTCCCAGTGGCTCCGCCCATCTTCTAGATGGCAAGTTTTCCTCCATGCCGCTGGGACCTCCTACCTATTCCCCATAAGGACGCGTAACCTTCCGGAAAGCTCTGGCCAGAAATGAGAAGCAGAAGGTGGCTGCACCTCCGCTGCAGTACTGCTGCAGTTACACCAGCGGTGCATTTGACTTCCATTCCTGCCATTTTACTTTGTTTTTCCACTGATTTATAATTCACAAAATTGGATTTAATACCTCCCAAATTAGCTTTAAAGAGCATATCTGAGGGTCACAAAGCTTATTCAATGAACAGAATGTGACAACAAGCCTGATAGATTTAAGACTATTTAAGATTAAGAGACTTTGGTTCAAGCAGGGAGTTTTTCCTGCTCTTATTTCCTGAAAGCAAAATTGTTTCTATGAAATAGACATTTCCTTTTCTTCTAACAGGAAAATTCAATCTATCTTCCCTTTTTCTTAGCCATTTCCTCCTCTTTGCTTTCATTGCCACAAATTCCCTAATCTTGTTATTCTTGGTGTTGGAAAAGCATAATCATCTGAGCCATGAAATCGAAGACAACAGTAACACTTCTAGGAAGGTGATTTAAGTCGGACGAATTAATTCTCCCAACAGACAGCTTTTATTTAGAACAAATGTGATTTTTGGAACCGAAGCCATGTTTTTAATGAGGCTCTGTGAAAATATATGTAGCCCAGAGCTTCTGGGAAATTCAACTTTCTGCCAGAGAAAAGCATCATGTCAGGAAAACAAGAGCCAGCAGGATCATCCAGTCAATTCATCGCTCATTGCCCCACAGAGAAAACCCATCTTTGTATTTCTTACCCTCAGAGACTGCTGCCCCCATCAAGGGAATCTACAGCTATTTATTGAGTGTCCAAACCTGGCCCACCCAAAAGGTGTATTTTGAGGTTTAACTGAGAAAAGAGATGGTATTTCCTCCCTCTCTTTCAAATGAAGCCAGCACGCGTGAGCAGATCTCTGAACAACACAGGGTCAACGCATGGAAGTCCTTGCCCCAGGATGCTACAGATGCTGAGAGTTGGGGTTTTTTGTCATTTGGGAAAAGCAAGATTAATGCTTTGATCTGAGCTGAGACCCCCTTTTCAGCTCGGTGAATCAGTTTCCTTTCTCGCTCGCTGTCTTTCTCTTTACCCAGAGCAGGGACTGCCATACATGCACCTACGTAGCAAAACACCAGGAGTGTGTGTAGGGTGGCTGGTCATCACTGTGGTGTAAGACCACATTCAGAGGGATTTCCAGAGATTAATGGCCATGAAAAAGGCAAGGATGCAACAAAAATTTGCCTTGGCTTTGCGGCTGGTTGCTGTTTTCAGAAGGAGGATAAGAAAGAAAACCCATTTGGAGAACATCATGCAGCAGGAAGCTGGGAGGGCAACCTGAGGGAGCTTTCCACGCTCTGCTGCCTGAGTTTACCTCCCCAGAGCAAACAGCCCTGCTGCTCCCAGGTGCAGCTGTAATTGCCAGCCAAGGGTTATTTCTCTCCAGTGAACTTGGTGGCCCCGTGAAAGGTTCCCAGCCCAGAAACCAAAGCTGGCTGCTTATTTGCAAAACAGCCACAGGGTGCAGACGGCAGCGATGTGCCCACCCCTAAGGAGTCTGCAGAAGTCAGATTCCTTGGGTTTGCCAGCAGCACTTCTTTTCCATGTGCAATATCTTCTTCCGAATGGAGAGTGCAGAGCCCGAGAGACTGCAGATGGAATAAAACACCAGCCGCTTGCAATGGAAGAGGGACGATCAGCTCCTAATGACAGCATCATTTTTGCCCAGCTCAGGTGGAGACAAAAAGATTAACCATAGATCATACTGATTTCTCACACCGAGATAACAGCAGGTGATGATTTGTCTCAAAAGAAGCACCTTTTCTGTCTATGTGCCAACAAAAAAAAACATTTTTCTGCCTGACTTTACATCTAACTTCATCAAATATCCATTTGGCACCAGGCCAGAGAGCTACATACAAAGTTGTGTTCGCTGTCACAGCAGATTGATGCCAGAAACTCCAGTAAAGATTTCAGCAGGAGAGACCTCCTGCAATGGTTTTGGAAGGGTACACAGATCTCTGGGGGTACAGCTCATTAAAAGCACCATTGCAGAGAGATATGACTTTCTGGACATCATTGGAAGCAGGGGGTCTGGTAAGGGACTGTAGCCCCAAAGCTGCCTTTGAAGTTTGGTCCTCATGTGGTGGCACAGCCCAGCGAGATCCTATTTTAGGAGTGCCTGGAGAATTGAATAATAGATCAATTCTCAAGTGTTTGGACCTGAAATGTCATCTGGAACCTGGGAAGTTTTTTCCTGGCAAAAGCATCATGAGAATCAGTGTCTTCTCAGGACAGGCCAATTTCAAGAAATCAGAATTTCCCAATGAAAATGTGCTCCCTGGAAATACTCCTGGGGTTTGCAAGGATTCCTTGAAAAATATAACCTGTCCTCCCAGCCCAGACACCCTCTGTGCTCTGCAAATTCAAAGCCATGTCAGTATGTGCGGGTCCCACAGAGAGAGACTGAGAGTGATTACAAGTAGCAGGAGATCTGCTGATGGAAACGGCAAAATCTCCTATTCATAGATTTTGTAAATTAGCCTGAACTAAGCCATGGGAATGAGCCTGTATGGAGAAATCCTCACTGACAAACCCTGATGGTCCATCTGTCTTCTGCAGCCTGGAGGTTCACTATCAGCCTGGGTGAGCATTGGTGTCCTCCTTACTGAAGCCCCCAAACTGGTCACCACTGCACGGATCCAGAGTTTTAAACTGATATTAAAATGAAAAACGTCAAGCTCCCAGCTTCCTTAGGAAGTGTGAGAGAGCAAACAGTGTAGGACAACACCAGATGAGATGCTCCATATCCTTAGTTCATCTAGAGGGGGTTGCTGCTGCAGAAGATGATCATCCTGCTGTGGCTTCACATCACCCTGGGCACATGAGCAGGGTGTCTCTCTGAGGCCACCCCAAATGAGGAACTCTTTTGCTCTATCAGTCTGATAGCCAGGACTTTTAGAAAACAAATACACAAGCCTCTCCTAGAGTGTGTTGTAGCAGGGCAGCCAGTGATGTCTAAGGGTCTCCCCCACGGATGCTGAAAGCTCAGCTCAGCTGACAGCATTTAACAGTTGGAGAAAACCAGTTCTTCAGCTTCTAACTTCAGCACATTTGCTTCTTCATCAACTACCTGGATGAAGAGTTAGAATGTACCCTCAGCAAGTTTGCTGATGACACCAAACTGGGAGGTGTGGTAGACACACCAGAAGGCGGTGCTGCCATTCAGCGTGACCTGGATAGGCTGGAAACCTGGGCAGAGAGGAACCTGATGAAGTTCAACAACGGCAAGTGCAGGGTCCTGCACCTGGGGAGGAACAACCTCATGCACCAGTACAGGCTTGGGGTGGACCTGCTGGAGAGCAGCTCTGTGGAGAGGGACCTGGGTGTTCTGGTGGAC
>Ga0065711_1039033_pt1 | contig 18200 bp, 10 predicted proteins | sample Hoacrofraction12_FD_59098 | JGI IMG/M metagenome (GOLD analysis project Ga0065711, IMG submission 59098) | Hoatzin crop microbial communities from Cojedes, Venezuela - Epithelial fraction 12 v2 (version 2) | ecosystem: Host-associated > Birds > Digestive system > Esophagus > Crop | place... | reverse complement strand
TTTTTTTTTTTTTTTTTTAAGGCTCCAGGCTCTTTGTCTTTTTCATCGTGGCATGGAAATCTCTACTTCAGCATTCCCATCTGCCAGTGTGTCTGATATTTGTGGAAGACTTTGGAAGTGTCTTAGCCTTAAGTCCAGTAAAACTTCTAAGCTGCACCATGTGCAAACTCATATCTATTAAATAGGAGTGGTGAAGATCAGCAGGTGGCCAAAAACTAGAAACTAGCAAATTTCAATTTGCATTTTGTGGGCATATGAAATATTTCTGTCCAGCCTCTAGAAATGCAGAGGGACTGTGCTGACAGATCTTTATCCTACATGACTGCCCATGCTTTGCTGTAGAAAAACATACAAAACCAGACCAGCGTGAAGGCCCAGAGATAACCAAACAGAAAAGTGAATGACTTGGCCCCGTGATTTGCATTGTAGACCATGTGAACAAGTTAGACACAATTTTTCGTGTGTGTGTGAAGAGGTAACAGGTCCACATTGATTTTAGAGCTGATTCCCATTCTTTATTAATAGAACTGCAATGTGGTGTCAATGCCAAGTCCTGCCAGCCTTTTTTTTTTTGTCTTCTTTCAAACATAGACAGCTTCAGAGATCTGACCTCAGTCTCTCCCAGTCCCTACTTATTTAAGAGCTGCATGTTAAGCCAGAGGACAGCAATGGCACCTTATCATGGCTGAGGTGATGATGTCTTGTCAGCAAACGCTGTAAATATCACTTGGAAATTTTTCTTAGGCTGAAAATAATTTCTGTGGAATAATGCTCAATTAATATAGTTTCATAAATTGAAAAGAATTGAATGAATGACAGTAGATTTATGAATAATTTGCAGATGGAAGCAGTGATAGAATTTTGTCAAATAATGTGTTTTCTATTAATAGTTTGCTCTGTTCTATGTAGCTACTGAGTGGTCTTGGTTCTCTGTTTGTTTTTTGAGGAAAAGGTGGCTTCTTTTCTATTTTTTTTGTTATTTTTTCATCACTATTCTTTCTTCTATTCCAAGAGCCATTGTTTACTTTTGAAGTGGATGAAAGATGAATTCAGGTTGCGTTCTGACTTTACAATGAAATGGTCAATAGAAATCAATGACTTGTCACATGATGAGTTAGGCTTTATAAAGCAGCCTTACAGTGTCCTTACATCTTCAGCCTCTGTCGTTGTGCTACCTTCTTCAGGCCAAGCAACTGTAGTGTTATAAAAAGGTGTTGTTGTTAAGGGGATTATAATGGAAGCTGAGGCGTGGAACCCTGATACTGGTGCCAATGTTATAAACCTGTATATTGTGTGCAGAGCCTGGTAATTGTATCTGCATTTGTTGACCCTAAAGAGGTAATGTAAACAGAATAGACAGAGGTCAAAGAGCTCACCTTCAGCTGCCACGGATGGCCATCGAGCAGAGCAGGTTTGCACATGCTGCATTGAAATACCACTGTGTCAACTCTGTCCTCCCAAAGACCTCAGCTTACTTGGCCATGGTTGCTTTTTAATGCTTGTGTGGAATAGCAATAGGATTATGTAGCCTTTGGGAATGTCAGTGTTGTAAATGTGGTGTCACCACCCAAGAAGGCACTGGGGTCACCCAGCCGCTTGCTGGTGGGGTTGCATTAGGTGTATGCTGTGCAAACTGGGTGCTGATGAGCTGCTGAGTGTTCTCAGGACACTGCTTACCGACGAAGCAAGGATGTAGACAAAGCTCTTGCCTCTTAGACCTTACTTGCCGTTTACAGCCCATTCACTTGGGGCAGCTTGGAGCTGGTTGTCCTCTCCAGCTACCCAAGCTCCAGCCATGCCAACGCAGCTGGGAGGACGTGGGTGCTTCAGCCACTGAATGGCATGGCCTGGCCAGGACAGTAGTTTCCTTCACCCGAAGGGCAGGTGCAAACAGCTTGCTCCCCTGTACCACCCTCAAATTCGGGCAGATTATAAATTATGCAGTCTGGCTTCAGACCCTTTCTGCAACAGGAGTGCCTTCATCTTAAACTAGCTCAGCCCCAGAAAGAGATGGCCCTAAACAGAAATTATTATTTTTTTAAAATACAAAAACCCAAACCCAAAGAATATGATTTATAACAAGATACAGGAACAATTTATTGTCTCTCTCTCCATGGATTAGAGAGGCGGTATTTGGAGCAGCTTGTTAAACAGAAGTGCTTGGCCCCTGGCCTTGCACTGCTGTGTAATGATCCACTCTTCATGTGCCACCTCTCTAATCCATGGAGTGATAGGTACAAATTGTATCTATAATGTTATATTACTTAACAGTATAATGTATTATAAATCATAGAATTGCATCCCTGCCTTGTAATTGGTGAGATGTGTTGCATGAGAAATCCCCTAATTCAATATAGAGTGGTTGCTCTTATGCATAACTACCTCTCTGGATCACACCAATTTAGCCCAGAAGTGGTGAGGGGAAAGTTAAAGCTTTTTTAATTTAAAAAAAAAAGCGAAAAAATATGACTTAGTATGGCTTTATAGGCCTTTCATTGGCTTTATAGGCCCCTGCCCTCAAATGGCTGTGTAATAGTCCCCTGCTTTTGGGAAGCTTCTCTCTGCAGCAGGAGCTGGTCTGCAGCATGTCCTATGTCTTCCTGGAGGACAGCTCCTTGTGAGCCAGTTCCTTTGCACCAGGACTTAACCTGGTGGTGGAGCTTGCCCTCTGCCAGAGGGAAGGAAAAAAGTCTGAGGTGGGGACTTCAGCAGCCTGTTGCCTCCTGTGCATCCAGCACTGTTTGTGGTACCCATCACGGTGAGCGCTTTTGCATGTACAGTGCAAAGTAAGACCCGTGGTTTATTTTTCCCCACTTAAGCAAAGCTAATGTCTTGTCCTTGAATAGTGACCAGTAACTATCATGGCTTCAAGGAAGACTTGAAACTACCAAAAATATCCTTATTGTGTAACACTTTATCAGTAAAAGAAATATTTTTGCTGACCTCAATATTAATCCACTCCTGTCCTAAAGCGGGTTGAGTGACTGGCTGTGTGATTGATTCCATGACGTGGCAACTACAGGTCTGTCTCCCCCCCAATAAATAACTAACCTTTCTCTAATAAATAATAAATAAACCCTGAAGCTATTCTACACTTAACTATGCTTAATTAAAGCCTGTGACACTAAAACAAGCTACCTCTCTTTTCAATTAGAAAATGAGCTTGTGGCAGAAAAAAGAAAATTTAGGAGTAAAAGTTTGTCTAGATGCATGACAGGAATCGGCCTTAATGAAGGCAAAGAAAATAGCCTTGTTTTCATTTTCAACAAAGCTCGCCTCCGAGATTAAGGGCTCTGTACAGGGACAGTGGGGTGATGTATCCCTGCACCCCAGCCATGGGTGCTAGTGGGGCTGCTGGCATTGACCTCGCTGGACAAGGTCCTGTTGGTCTCGTATGGTTTCCAAAAGTGTTAGAGATCTGCACTCTGACAGGTATCTGAGCTCTTCAAGCCTCTTGGAGGCAAGAAGTTTGGAAATCTCACATGATTAGTAATTTTTTTTTTTTTTCTCTACTTACTTTGGCCTAATGCATAAATATTAAGGAAGCCTATTCTGTCATCACACTCCTCCTGCATTATTTCACCTGCGTGGAGAAATCTGGTAGGCTTAAAATGAAGAAGAAAAAGAAATAAACTCTTTATACCTCCTAATTACTTAAGCTAGTACAAATTTGTATTGGGGCTGGGGGTGGAACAAGTCGGTCTCATTTTAGGAGGAAGCGTGGGGTAGGTTAATGAAGCGAAGCACCCGTTCAGCCGTCCCCATCTCCCTCCTGCAGTCATGGGGCAGTCTGAATTACTGACTCAGAAAAGTTACTTAATGTCTTGTGCTGCCTTAGGTAAACCAGGAAGGCAAAAAATTCCCTTTGTCTGTAAAGTGAGGATGGGGAGGCAGAGGGTTGTTTCTCCCCAGCTTTATAGGCAGCATCTCTGCTGTGAGGCGATAAACTTCACTAGGTCTTCTGGACACATGAATGGAGCTGAAATGTTTGTGTTCAAAGTTGGTTTTGTTTGGCAAAATACATAATGAGAACCTGAGAGACCATACCTTTATTTGCAAACAAGCGTTTCTGTTTTGTTTTTAATTTGAAACTCCTATAAAGGTGGGGAATGTACAAATTCAAAGCTTGTTCCTGCAAGAGGTCTAAAATCTTGGTGCATTGATTCCTGGTGCTTTTGCATTTATTTCTCTAAGGTGCAAAGATGTCACCAAAACTCATAGTAAAGATTTTCAACATTTTTTTATGAAGTAAAGCTAGCAGAATATGACAGTACTTCTTCGGGCAATTAGGCAGAACTGTTTTTCACCAGGCTTTTTGTTATATTTCGCTCAGTGGTACCCATGTTTCCTTCCTGATCAAGATGTTTTGCTTCCACTGGGTGTGAATCATCTACAAAACGAATGTGTTGTTAAATGTTTCCTTCTCGTCTCCTCTTTCTGCTTAGCTTTATCTGCTCTTACAAGTGAAAGCCTGGGGTGGGGAAAGAAGAAGAAAAAAAAATGCGTTACTGGTTTCTTACTGAAAGCCCCCAAATAATTACGCTGAGTGGGGCAAAGTATTTCTCTCTCCTGTGGCCAGCTGCAGTCCCCCTGCCCTGTCCCTTCTGGAAACCCCCTCACCCGTCCCCCTGTGAATTTCGGGGCACTGGATTTTCCTCCCTGCAGTGGGCAGAGACTGTGGTTCCTGTCCTCTCTGCCAATGACCCCGAGCAGATGTGGGGCTGCCTGGCAGAGCAGGGTCATGCCGTGGGGAGTGAAGAGCGGGATGAACAAAAAAAAGAGAGGAAAAAAAAAGATGCTCTTTTCTCTGAGCTCATGGAGTTTCAGTGCTCACATTGTACATTTGTAAAAATGACTGCCTAACAGATGAAAAAAATCTATTTCTCTGGCAGCGTGCATTTATTCTTAAATCAGTCCAGTGCAGTAGGGCTCTTTTTTTTTTTTCTGACTTTTCTATTCATTTGCTTTATGCAACAACAAACTTGCCTTTTCCTGGTCCAAAGCAAGCAGTGAAGTGCTTCATCTTCTTCCTTTCCCCATGCAGGATGTAAACACAGATTAATTTTGTGGAGTGTTTTTTATATGTATGCCTACATAAAAATAGGGTGTAATGATTTTGAGGATGAAAGGTATGGTCAGAAACTTTTTAATATGGTATGAAATACTTGCAGTGAGCACAGCCCTTTCTGACTCTCCAAGACCTCCGTACTGAACATACAATAGCAACAAATCCTGGAGAAGATTAAGCAATTTCCACATAGTAATGTGTCTACTGGAGTTTCAAATAACTCAGAGTAGCTTGAAACATTTGGATATTCCTGTCTATATCCCTTCTGTATGTAGAAAGTTGATGGCAGGGCAGCATCCTGAACTTTGACTCCTTGTAAAAGTTTAAATTGCTGCCCTGCTGGGCTGAGTGAATGCTAATTACTTTGCCTCTTACAATATGTACAGACTACTTAGATAAAAAAAAAAATCCCTGTAGACACAGCTTTTGCATGCCAAATATATTGCACTCAACAAAACACACAAAATAGCAGGCCTATTTGTATACAGCAAATGCAATTGCAAATTTGCTGTTTAGCAATCTTTAAGAATAATTTCAGTTTTGCACCACTTCTGTGAAAATTTGCCATAATGTCAAGCAGTGGTTGCTTGGGTATGCCTGTAGTGGCAGCTGCAACACACAAAAGCTGTGCATGTTTCTCCTAGGACCTGCAGAGCAAGTCCCCAAAACAAAGATCGTCTCAAGACTGAATCTATGTATGTCTGAAATGACCAGAGTTTCTTGCAAGCAATTAGGAGGCTTTTCTGGGCTTGCATTGGGGCGGGTATTAATCAGAGGCATGTTCAAAATAAGGACAAAGCTGTAAACCATGAAACGAGAGTTGAGCAGGCCATGTATCTTCCCAGAGATGCTCAAAATCTTTGATGCTTCCTAGATTGCCGGAGTCTAATAATTATTAACAATTCTGTAATAACAATATTTATTACCAGGGAAGCCGAAGTTCACTCATGATTGTTTGGTTCCTTTCAGCAATTATTAAGCATAATTAGAAGATCAGAACTGATGAGCTCCTGGTAGTGATGTTCTATATATGGGCTGCTTATTGCTCCACAGCTGCAGAGCAAGGAGCTGTGGGCAAGGGTGGCTTTTCGTGGAGTTTGCACCACAAACATAGCATCACTGTTTCCTGAAGGAAAAGAAAAGAAAAAAGGACAAAAGAAAAGAAATTCCCAAAGATAACAGATCTTATAAGTAGGGATGGACAAATCACTCTGGGAAACAAAATCTGTTAGGCCCTCCCCACCTCTGCTCTACCCATTTCTGAATTATTAGCATGCAAGCTCACTCAAGCGCAGCCCTGAGAGCAAACCTAAAAGCCACTTGTTGGCCATTTGGACTTTGCACTGGAACAAAAAACAACCTAAAATTTTCCTGAGCTTTGATGGAGAGGACAGGGTTTGTGGTCCCCATTTGTTCTCTCATGGACCTTGAATCAACTAGAAAGTGGTGTTATGTTGTTTTTCTCCCCATATGCAAAGAGCAAACTTGTTTATTTTCAGCCAGCATAATCTTGTCCTGCACAATGATGACAACTGGGTTTTACTTCTCATCCTAGAGCACTTGGGATGCTAAACTTTGGGGAGGAGCTGTGGGTTTCAGCCCACAAATACTTTTAATAGAAGATGGTCTCCCAGCCCAGTGTCTGGGAGAGCTACATGATTCGAACTAATCTCAAATGTTTTAGCCAAGTCCTACTCCCTTGCAAAGGCAGCCTAGGAAATGTGTGCTGATGTGTATCAACTGTGGGGAGTTGATCCAACTGTTGGGAACCAGTGTTGGAATGTCCCAGGCTGGGGGGTGTTCATATTCTAGGGTGATGCTGTGGTCCCCTTGAAAACCCTTGCAAACCCTGTTCCCCTGGTTTCAGAGCAGCCAAGGCTTTACTGTGCCCTGTGGCTCTCCCAGGACTGTGTGAGGGGATGAGCAAGTGTGTTGCTAGCACTGCGCTTAGGCCTAAGGGAGTATTTTGGAAATAGGTTAAATGAAAGACATTCCTAACATGCTACCCACCGAATGTTTTTATGTAAGGAATGTCTTTTATGGAGGGAAACAGCCTGCAAATAATTAATTGGGGAAAGTGTGTGTGTGGGGAAATTATAGAATTTAATAATATTTCAGACTCAGAAAAAGTGTCACCAAATCAACAAACAGAGTATTCATTAGGAAAAATGTGCTTAATTTCAGACTAGGGATGTGGAAGTGCCGTGAGAGTTGTGCTCAGAGAATTTTTAGGCCAATCAGAAACAAGAGAAGACCACAATTATTATGGGAGACTGTTCTTCTGAGAATGCCAACCCAGTTTTGCAGACCCAAGAGCTCTGAACAATCTCGGATCAGGTCTGGCTGAACAACTATTCCTCTTGCTGCTGTCTATTCTGACTGAGACATGAGGTTTCTCGTTACTATTTTCAAAATCAGAGTAATGTTTAACCTTTGAGACTCTCCTGGATAGAAAGACAGGGGAGAAGCATGTTTCTTAGGGCTGTCTGTGTTGATGAAAGGCTTTAAAACCTTATGTGCAAGTAAAGCTTGACTCCAGAAAACTGAATTTGCCGAACTAGGTTTTGCACAGGCCAGGGCTGTGGGGTTTGGAAGCATTGGGTACCAAGAGAACTCGGTGATGCTTGGGCCACTGTTTAGCTAATCACAGATGTACAAAGTGTGCATCTTCTAGGTGTTACATCAAGAGCCATAACAAAAATCATCGGACCATAGGCCCTAGCTCCTCCCTGCAGGAGCTTAAGACAGGTCACCCTGCAGATTTTCCTGGCTCATGCACCGTACCAAATACCAAGCTGGCAAAATCTTTGTGCCTGCGTTGTTCTCAACAAGCAGATGTGTGAAGACGTGCTTGCATCCCACTCTGCACAGGTATCATGCAGGTACAGATTTCTTGTCAACCAGGGCTGAGTCAGTAGGGTTCCCGGCTTGTTTTTACATATCGCAGGCAACAGTGTGGTGGTATGGGAATTAACAACTTGGTGTTTTAGATTAGTTGCTGGATTTCTAACCTTCTGGGAAAATAAGTTATTTCTAGACCCTCTGCCAGCCCTCAGTTTCTAGGAAATAAGAATATACTAGTTATGGGACTTAGGATGCTTTGTGAAAGAAGGAAAAAAAAAAGATGAAGGAAAAATGATTTTGATCTGAGACAGAAGTTCAGACAAAGGATTACCTGTGTTGTTTGAACAGACAGTGCATAAACATTACCTTATATTAGAAGGAACAGAGACTTGCAACGTTCAGGAAACCATTTAGTTCACAAAATGAAACTAGGCCTGTTTCTGCTTATTCACATACCACCCACAAATTTCTGGGGAAAGATCATATGCAGAGCATATTTGGAAACATTATTAGGAATGCATAAAGTACAGTATTAGTCAATTTTATATGCTCAGTTGCATGAAATCTGTGTGTTTAAAAAATATAATAATTTGCATTTCATGGCTTTTGATAACCTCAGGAGTGCACTTGAAATTCAGTACATGCCCACAGCACCTCTCAGCTCACCCCATTTTTAACTGAAGACCAATGGTTTCTATTAAGGGATCAGGCAGGGACTCTGACAAGCCAGTCAATAACTATGTGAGGTTACTTCATTAATGCTATAATGGCTGATAGAGTGAGAGGCAAAAAACAGGTTCCTGACAGCAGCAAATGAAAATGATAGAGATTCCTGAAGCAACGCGCCTTTCCTTTGTCATTGTCTTTTGCTTGGCTTATTCAAAATGTGGCATTTATGTATTCAGCCTTGATGAATGTTGCAGGCTTTAAGTACTTTTTCCATCTCTAATGCAGTGCCGATTGCACATTGTTCTTTCTTTCTCTCCCTCTCTTTTTTTTCTTCCTATAACCTCTGCTGTCAAGGCATTGCGGCCTGAAGGGTTGCAGGCACCAGCTAAATAGCTTTTCTGCTGTAAACGGTGGGGGTGATCAAACAACGTGTCATGAGTGCTGGTGGGGTCATGCAGCGAGTGGGTGGTGGAGGCTGGAGCTGCAGCGAAGTGGTGCAGGACTCCCTGGCCCTGCTGCCTGCTGGGGGAGCAGGTCTCTGGGGACGAAAAGGCAGTGATCCACCACCTCATGCCATACTAGGATGGTTTATGCGACCACACTGGTGTTTTAGGAAATGCATTGAAGAAGGGCCCCATAATTTCCCTCTTGAGCAGTTCTTCCCCAGGACAAATGAGGGCTCCACCCCAGTGTCCCAGAGCTGCTCCTGGTGCATCTATCCCTGCATGTTCTGCTGGTTGGTCCTCTCCAGTGGCTGTCCCAGGGTGGTCCCCGAAGGGGTGTCACGTTTCTGCCGTTCCCTTGGCGTGGAGTCATGTGTGGAATTTGAACATCAGGATAATGGGCTGGATAATTTAGCTTCTTTAAACATTTTAAGTATTGCATATAAATGCCCACATTAAAGTTGGAAACATAATATTCTTAGTTTGCTTTCACTCTTGTTTCATTTCTTTAACTATTTACGGTATTGCATGCCTCATGGTATTATTTTTTTGATTGCAGGTCCTTTCTGCAAATCACTTTTCTTCAGGCCAGGCAAAATGGAGGGTCAAGGCAAGGCGGGGCTAGCGTTTTCCCCTTGTAGAACCTGACACTTTCATGTCTGCTATGGAAAAAAGTTGCTGATTTATCATTGACCAGTCTTTTAAAAGGCGATGCTAAAGGTGAAATACATCTCCTCAAACTTGTCAAAGTTACCATATGATGAGTTACAAAAATATTTCTTGCTTAATGTTCCGTTTTCATAATTATTCCAGATATCTTGGGCATATGTTGAGTATTTTTGTTTAAAATAATCTATTCCTTTCATAGCGTGTTTGCGAGATCTGGTAAATACCTTCCTGTCCTCTGTTTTTTTATTCCAAGGCAGTTCTTTGCTTGCCTAAAACCAGTTTGTTTAAAGCCAGCTTCTGAAGATACTGTTACTGAGGCTTAATTCAGCACAGTGTTTAGGCATGTGCTTATCTTTAAATAGTCCCCCAGCAGTCACATTGCAGAATCAATATTAGACACATGCCGAAGTCTGCTGACTTGAGCCGACAGTCTAAATACCCAAATAATTAGATTAATTTGTGGCTTGATAGTGGAAGATTTTGGCCTAGGAAATGAGAACGCAAAAAGTATATAAAGCAGCTGCAGATGTGTATTTCTCAGCTAACTTGGAAGAGACGGTGAGGCAAAATGTTGATACTGGGCACACAAGTATGTCTGAACATTAAAGTGCTTTAAGCTTTTTTAAGGACTATCTTGGGTATGAACCAAAGCTCAGTTTTAAATTTTTTTTCCGCAGTAGAAGCAGAGAGGTTCGGAGCTTGCATAATTTATTATTTCACAGCACTGGTAAGTTCAGGGATTTTCCCATGTTTATGGTTTAACAAGAAGAGAGCCAAGTGTACTGTGGTTAATGATATAAGCATCAAAAAAGAAGGATGCCGGAGATCTGGATTCACAAACCTCTTTTGGGATTTTGGGCTAGCCAAATGAGCCCCTCAGCAAAGAGGGTGGCTGCAGTTTTCTCCAGCTTATCCTCTGTATGTACTCCCTTGCAAGGAGTGCCGCTCACCACAGGGATGGTCTCCAGGAGAAGGTCCTTGGGCATCACTACAGTCCCTGTGCTAACAACTCAAAATCACCCAGATACCAAGGGGGACACAAGCTGCCCATTTCCACTTGCATAGGAAGACCTGTTGCAGACCTGGGGCATGGAGAAGGGCACTGGTGGGACTGGTGTTTGTAGCAGAGATGGAGTTGTATGATAACAAAAGAAGTTATTGTGTTATGTTAGCAAGAGTATTTTTGTTAACAATAAAGTTAAGCATCCCACTCAAATTTAGCTATCTAAGAATTGTATGTCTAAGACAAGTATTCAGAGATTTCCTATTTGGGTTATATAGAGGGAGACATCTACTGCGGAGCGGCTGTGCTATTGAGTTAGTGCACAGGTCATGCAAATTATGTTTTGTGGGTGCCTCTTTCTGTAGACTGGAAAGGGAGGCATAGTTTGGAAGCGTAACTTTTTTTTTTTTTTTAGGGTGTGTGGTTTAAAATGTCATGAAACCTCCCTTCAGGTGGAGGAGCCTCTGTTCATCCATATATTGCAAAATGATTTTGTACCTTAACTAGCCGTACTCAGAGTATTTTCCACCAATTAGCTGAAACAAAGCTGTGTGGAAATCGCCAGCCTCTTCCAAGAAGGAGTAAATCTCAGATGGGACTCAGGGTTACCTGCCAAATGTTTGAAGTGCCACCAGTTTTCAGCTAAATACTCATCTATGTGGTGTTTGCTGAATGCGCTCTCTGTGTGTGTAAATTGATGTCAGTCTGTTGCTGCTGTGGGATGTTAGACTTCCTAACAGGGTGATCTTTCACAGTGTCCATAACTTGACTTGCTTTGTGGTTGCACATGTGGTTTTAGTATGTCCCCACTGGCCTTTAGGCAACCCATTTCTCATGCAGCCATCAGTCTGTGTTCAGCCTTAAATTATTTCAGCTTCTTCCAGGTGCTCAGGGCCTCTCTTCCCCAGCCTGTTTCCTGGATGGGAAAGACTGTGATCTCTCCCGGTGCAGCCAGGACTGGCTTGGCACATCGCCATCACTGCAAATACTGGAGCTGTGGCAATCCCTCTGGGACCCGAGTGGTCCAGCACCTGCTGCTGTGGAACTAGGGTTGAGGACTGTCCCCAGATGAAAGCTGACTTCCAGGAGAGGAGGTTCTCAAAGGGTATAGTTGTGCAAACAATGTTTACCCTCCATCAAGATTACACCCCCCTCCCCCCCGGGGATGCAGCTCCAGGAGGTGCAATTTACACTTCTTTGCACAGGCAGAGGTGTGAATTGAGTGAGGAGGCAGCGAGGCTTTGGTTCCTTGATGGGAAACTACTGGGACTGTTTTCCACCAGGCAATAAGGAGAAAGGGACAGTCATTTTGCGAACTCCAACTTGCTGTCCTCACCCAAATTTCCTTTTTGGGTCATAACAATCTGGGAAGCGGTTTTATGGGTCCATCCAGCACCTCCTGCCCTTCTCCTGTAGAGTGGGACCATACACCGGGCTGCATGTGTGGGTGGGAGAAGTGGTCGGCCTTGATGACAAGCCTTAGTTCTCTGACTTCACCCCACTCTTTAAAATTACTAACAGTAGTTTGTGTTGCACTTCCGGTTGGTATTTGGAGGCAAAATCATGCTATTCTGAAAGGCAGCAAAGATCTGAAACTGTTAATACAATGTGGTTTTATGTGCAGAGCTGATGTTGGCAGAGTTGAGTTTCCATTTTTTGAAGTTACAAAATTGCTCAGGAGTAACTGGAAAATGCTTTTCTGCAATTTTCACAGGAAACATTGCACCTATTTCACCTGTTCATATTTATAGAATACTCCAAGCACAAAGGAGGGCATTTAATAAACTTGAAGAATTCATCAATTAAAGAAGATTTCATATGCTTTCCATGATCTGCTTGTAATTTCAAGGCCAAATTCTATTCAACACAGCTCAGTAGTCCCTAGCAGCTATAATATTGAAATATATCAATTGTTAAATGTGGTATATTTTTAAAAAGAGATATTAAGTGGAAGACATTAATGCATGTGTTACACAAAGATAGAGAGATGTTAAATGCTTTCACAGAAATTATGTAATACAAGTGTTTCAAGAATCTTTTGCAAATTAGTCTGCGTTTTCATCACTTTCTCTTTTAAACAAAAGTTAGAGAAATTATTGCTAGCAAACAATAGACAAACGCAATATGTCCTGAAAGATCCAGTTTGTCATGCCAATATTCTCACTGGCTGTGATTTGTATATTAAAAAGATTTTAATTGCCCAGGTAAGTGCCTGCACCTGCTAAGACATTGAATATTAGAGCACTTTATTCTAATCTCTTATAATATAGGGCACACTTCACCCATAAAATTATTCTCTACACAATTATAGCTCAGTTTTGCTGAGGTAGAAAGTGCAACTGAGCAGTTTGGTTTTACTCATTACTATTAAAATCACGCAAATTAGGAACATTAGGTAACAGTTGTGTAGTTAACTACTCAGTAGCCTGGTCACTGCTTTTCCTTCCAACTACACACAATTACAGGGATGGAGATGTGCTACCTTGCAGCTTGGGCTGTGCTGGGTGGGGAGCAGGGTCTGGAAGCGTGGGGAGCAGCCCAAATACCTCCGGGATAATTCCTCCACACTGAAGCTGCCATTTGTTGGAAGGGCAAATGTTTCCCTCAGATCTCCTCCAGCACACGATTCCTTGAGGCATCTCTGACCTGTTCTCCGAAGAGGGTAGGACATTGGGCAGCTCTACAGGGAGGGCATCGGTGAGCAGTGGCAGAGGTAGTGACAGCTTTCCTAGGAGGAATGGGGTTTTTGGGGGCACCATCCTGTCCCCATGGCACTGGAGTGTAGCATACCTCTCTGTCACATAGCACCAAAAGCTGCAGTCAAGATCTTGCAGCCTCTTATCATGTTTGAGCGGTGATTAAGAGTGGGTTACACAAAAAACATAAGCTCTCCAGCACATAATGAAGGAAGCAAAGTCAGTATACTGTAAACTAACCTCCTTATAGCAGAGCCATGCATAAATCTAATGACGGGGTCATTTAGGGATGCCCAGGGTTTGTTCTGACCACTGAATTATAAGAGCTTTGAGTCCTACCCGGTTTCCCTGAGTATTATGTATCCTTGCACACACACATCTGAAAATGCCTCTCTTGAAGAACAGCACTGTGTTTCCTATCTGACTTCTGCATCTCTAGTATTATCCTGTCTCTTTCTGTGTTGCTCAGTGCCCTGTTTTGTCTATGCTTATGTCCCTAAAGCTGCTCAAAAGTCACTGGGAAAGGGAGTTACGTGTAAAATCGCAACCCATTTTGTGTAAGCTGCTCAGTTTTCTCATACATCATTTTTCCATTTAACTGGGAAATTTGTGACTTCAAAAAGTAGAGCTTTGTTCTGAATTGGAACAAAAGCACAAAGTTGAAATTGCCTGTGAAAAACATTTCTAGGACATGCTATTTTGAATTAGTCAAAATGTTGTAGTTCAATAAATCAAAAGGTTTCATTCCAATTATGCATTTCTTTTCTCTTATAATTAGGAATATAATGTAAAGTAACAGTTCAGAACAACTTTTTCTTTTGCAATGAATAATTGACTCACTCTGTTCCAATGAAATTTAATTTTAGAGCTTATTCTCACCAAAACACCGTGGTTCAATTTTGTTCTAAATGAAATTCTATCAAAACATGCTGGCTCCTGCACCAAGTTCCTATCTGACAAAATGGTGTTTGCTGATGGAGAACGTTTTACCCCAGCTGCTTTGACCAACTCTTGCCTAGTCCCCAAATCTCTAAACAAAATAATGCTATTCATTACTCTCCCCTTTTATATCTTTATTGAAAGAATCCCATGCAGCTGAAGAGGAAAAATGCTGTACTCTGGAGCCCAGAATACTTTATGTAGCTCTTAATTGCATCTAGAAAGTACAATGCAACTGGTCTGTGCTACAGGTACCACTTCAAATTAATCTCTGGAGTAACTCCAGCACCTTTAGGGGAGATGCTCCAGGAAGAAATATTCCCCTCCCTTTTTCATCCAGGTGGGTTCCTTTAGATATCACAAGGTAACTGTGTGGCTAAAGGATTTATCATTCCTACAGACAGCTCCTGCAGAACCTGAAGTATGTTGCTCTAATAATCAGGATGATTTGTTTTATTTTATCATACGTGAAGGAGGAAGTAGTCATTCTCTTGGGTATGTAACCCACAAATGCTGGTGCTGGGTGCATGCATTGGTGCTGGGTGGTGTTGGGGAAGGGAACTGGAATGCCCTGGGTTCAGGGCAAGTTTCCACCCAAAGCTGGGCTTCCGCTAAGGCTCTTTGGCAATACAGGGGGGTCGTACAGCAGCCATAAATGTAAAGGACCTGAAATTCAGAGTAAATGTAGCTCTTCAGACAGCTACTCACCAAAGTGGTGGAATCCATCCTTAGCAGATGGCTTGTTACCTTCTTTAGGAGCAGAAGAATTTAAGATGCTTCTGGTAAGGAGTTTGAACAGACCAGAAAGTATACGAATAAGATAAATTATTTGGGATATTTTAAGCAGAAAGAGTAATGGGATGAAACTGAGCTAAGGAAAACTTAAAGTGATACCATGGAAATGAAAATACAGTCTAGTGATCTGTGGACTGGTCTCCCAAGAGACCTGGAAAAGCCATGCTGCGCTGACCAGTGAAAACTGGTGGGAATAGACTGAAAGGAAAATATTTCCATTGTCGGTAGGAATGACAAGGTGCCCTATGGGATTTTTAGAGTGATTCAAGGAGTATTTGTTTTCATGTTTTGTCTTCTAATTGACCAAACCATACACAGCAGAGTCACACAGGGCTGTGCTGAGTGAAAACTTTTGCTGAAGTCAGATAAAGAGCTTTTGAGTCTGGCCTGTTGGTAAATGTCCACAGGTAAAATTGTAGGAGGTACGAAAAGCAAAAAATTCCCTCCAAATGCTCATTTCGCTGTACATCCTCCCTACAGGGGATATGTGTGTAATCAGCAATTGTTTTCAGTAAATGGCTCTCTGATCATGACAACAATCTGATTTGAAGGAAAGTATTATAAAAACACAGTTTATGGGTGGGCCATTACACTAACAAGTGCCTCGCTAGTGGAACGCCTCCATTTCCAACTGAGTGTTTGCCAGCCGTCGCATAAAGTGTTAGGTTTATGGCTCGTCTGCCACAGGCATCCTACAGTGTGGTGGGGAAAGAATGTCCCTCCTGAAGATGGCTGATCTTCCGCACCATGACTTTTCATGGTTGATGTACGTGGTCTTGGTATAAGTTGGCTTTGAAGGATACAACCTGTGAAGAAACCTCTTAGAGGAGTCTCATTCTTTTTTTTAGGCACTTAGAGTAATATTGTCTGTTGATATGCTGCTGATGTAGAGTCCTTATTGTTCCATCTCCCATGGGGGAAATCCCTTTTCATTCTCACCAGGTGGAGTGTCTGGGTTTGGCATAACTGAGGAATGAAATCTTTCTCCCATTTACTCCATTCTTTGTGAGACTATTACATCTTCAGGCCAACAGAGTCTCTTCCGTATCCTTGCGCTGCAGAGCATGATCCTTGACCACTTTGTTGATGTCAGGCATCTCTTGGTTGTGTATTGTCGTGTGTCACCAAGTGTACTTGTCCTTGTCCTGCTCTTTCCAGGGCCCTTGGTGGTTGCACACATACAGACACACATACACAACACACACAGAAGCAGCTTAACACTTATACAATGCTAGCAAAGAGGGGTTTTGACCACCTTGGTGTGGAATTTTAGCTCCCTCAGGGCTAAAATTGCCCTGTCACAAAATGCCCAAAGGGAAGAGAATACAGTGAAAGTTTATGCTTTTTTACTATTTTTTTTTTCTTCAACAAGGTCATTGTTCTCTGACCACATCCATACCTTGTAAATCAAATCTGCAGGCACAACAGCTTCTTGCCATACAGGACGCTTCCCTCTTGGTTCATTTGCTAAATCATAAACATTACAGATTCTGGAGAAATTCTATAAACAAACAGGTTGATATCTGAACTCATCAGGACAATGCTATATTTGTATAAACTGCTACTTGTGATGATGGGGTATATGGTATTTTTTTATTGCAAGCAAAGGACGTATTATTCAAATAAATGTAGGGAAAATAAAATGAGCTTGATAAAATTGGGATGCCCCTAGAAATCAGTGTTTCACTTTAACAAGTGAAGCGCCATTCTGCTCACCTGAACTGCAATCAGTGGCACTGTACTCCATTTGGTTCCACAGGCCTGCTAGTGCTTTGAGGCGCTTTCTAGCCTGAGCGGGAGAAGAAGAGTCTGACCTCGGCACAACCGTCTTCAACTTTGGTCTCTTAGCAAGTCCTGTTTGCAGATGTGCACAGAAACTGCAGCACCTTCACTTCCCCATCAGGACCAAGCTCACGAGAGGTACATTGGCAAACCTGGCATGTGTGGGGGTAAGGCAGCAGCCAGGAAATTTTGGCTGAAAGCTGCCAGTGAATCACAAATGTCAGAACTTTCTTATTTTGTGCAAGCAATGCATCAGTGGTAGGCGAGGAATGAGCCCAACATGAAGTGAGCATCTCTGGATTGGGATGGAGGTGAACTGGAACATCCCACCCCACTGGTGGATGGGCTGCCCTGTGCTAGCGTCTGGCTCCGTGGGGCTGTTGCTTCCCGGCTTTGCCTGCTGACCTTGGTGATTTTATCCAGAGTAACCACATGTGCATTTATCACACAATTTTATGAACAGTGAAGGTTTATTACGTTGCACTTAAACCTCATTTAACCTTTTCTCGGGAAGCAGTGCTTTAAAAGTGGGATTGTGGAAGTTTGCAAAATCCTGGTGAGCCACTTCCCAAGCAGGGTGCACACAAGCTTCCACCAAGACAAAATGCAGGTACAAACCTCACTTCTACTGCCTTCATTTTTCTGCCACAAGGCCAAATATTGCAGCCTGATAAAGATTTACCAGAAGACATAACTTTAGGGTATTTTTATTTTTTATTTTTAAATTAACCTCTGGCTCAAAAATGCATGTATCTCCCTATTCCATGGTGGCACCTGCAGTCCTGACACCCTTCTGCGTAGGTGGCCTTGGGGTAGTCCTCAGACCCAAAGACCTCCTGCAAGCTGTCATGCTGCTCAAAAAGCTCTTGAGGGAAAAGTGAGAAATAGAAAACTAGAGCTGAATAGTATAGAAAGCTTCCTGGCAGGAGCAGTCCCCAAGGGGAGTTAATGCAAATCCTGTCATTTGGGATGGTAAAAACTCAAGTGAATGAATTTCCAACCTAAAGATAGTGGGGAAGCATCCTTCACAGGTGAGGAAGCGACTTGGGAGACTCCAAAGCCAGGTAATCTGTTTCCATGTGTAGTTTCAGTGACTTCCATTCATGTCCTGGATCGGCCTTTAGCCAATAAGATGTTTGTGGCATTTGAGAATGGAAAAACACAGACAAAAAAGATGCAAGATATGATCAAGAGTGTTTGGTGAATTTAAGGAAATCTTAATTCTGACAGAGAGAAAACCCTTACCTTTGGTTTCTGCAGAGACAAAAAAAAAAAAAAAAAAGCTCTATCTG
>Ga0065711_1006143_pt1 | contig 18200 bp, 7 predicted proteins | sample Hoacrofraction12_FD_59098 | JGI IMG/M metagenome (GOLD analysis project Ga0065711, IMG submission 59098) | Hoatzin crop microbial communities from Cojedes, Venezuela - Epithelial fraction 12 v2 (version 2) | ecosystem: Host-associated > Birds > Digestive system > Esophagus > Crop | place... | reverse complement strand
TCACTGTTTTCCAGTCAAAAGGAGCCCATATCTGTTGATTCCCCTGCGTAAACACCGGGAATGCTGTTAAACTGTTTGGTAGCATTTGTCCTTCAATTACAGCATTTTCTATTACCCCTGTCCATCGTTGTCCCATATTAAAATTAGGGTCGCGTATCGGGGGCGTCCCATCTCCGCTCCGACCTCCAGCGGCCACACCACTCCCCTCTGTACCGCCGGGTCCCTGCAGACCACAACAACCGCGCACGCAATCAAGCTTTTGAACACCGGATTCCCCTCCTCCTTGCTCTCTCCACTTCACGCCCCTCTTCCACGCCTCACGTTCGTCATCCCCCACCCCCTTACCATATTTACTGCGCAAACAGTGATCAGCGTCTGCTAAGCTCATTTCCCCATCTTCCAGCATTAGCCTAACCAAGCGCCGTTGCAAATCCTCTGATGGAGCACTTTCGTTAATGCTTCCATTATTTGACCCCCCTGAAATGACCTCCCCCATCCCATCCGACTCCCCACATATGTGCTGCTCGACCGCTCGCAAACCATCCGTTATGGCCTGGTGAGCCTTTCGATATGCCTGTTTAATCGTGGCGTTACAGGATCCTTTATCTAGTTGTTGCATCTCGTCCAACAGCTTTGTCATTTGATCCTGTTGCTTTCTCAATGCGTCCGTAAGTTCACTTTTATGAATCTTTGGGTATAATAGCGATGTTGGTCCTTCAGGCGAGTCAGTATCCATTTTTGAAAATCAGAGTCTGGAAGCGGCACATTGTCCGGTAGTGGTGGAGCTGTAGGTGGCGATGGTGCCCAGTCTCCCAATTCAATACTTGGTCCTCCCCAGAACTCCTTTTCACTAGGACAAATGGGATAAGCCCGAGGCGCCGTACAGGGATCTTGATACTCTCCAGCGGGTTGACTGATTGCATAAACAGCTCTCGTGGTGGCTGCAGCCACAGTAGCATCATCCTTCGTATCGGCAATCATATTTTTAACAGTTCGGAAACCGGGCTAATTGTCGCGCCTCTTTGTTTCCGACCTGCACAGAGTCCCACAAGTCCATCCCAACTCTGTGCCACACATCCGGATCGAACAGCTGATCCATTGTTGTTATCAACTTTCAGCAGCGGCACCATAATAATAGTCCCGATATGTCTCCTTCAGTTAACTTAGTGTTGTTTCGATCCGCCAATTCCAACAGGCTTTTCAGCGCCGTGTTTTCCAACGCTGATACAGTGGAACCCATACTGCCAATGTTCACGCCCCCCCGGCGTGCCGCGGATCCGCTCCTGCCTTTCTCGGGCAGCCCGGCTTACCTCGCCAGCCGATAGTCCCCTGCGTTCTTCGTCTGCGATAAATCTTCAGGGTCACCACAATGCCGAGTTTCAGCATCCGTGCAAGGACAGGAACAACTTTCACACACACTGATACGATGCACAGTCGGATTCCTTTATTATTCTGCTTGTGTGATTATATACATTTTCCATATCTATACACATGATTACACTTATTCGGATAGGCTACAGACATAAATCACACGGTGTTCACGCGCCCCACATTCCCTTATGATTGGTAACTATGCACTACGCCGATAGCAACAGACTGCCTCCATGTCCTTGAACACATCTTGTTTTTGGTAACCCACACCATGTGCACTATCAGAACTTTCTCAATGGCTATTCTTAGCTGTCTTTTCCAGTGGCCTGTTCAGTTATGCTGTTTTGCTTAAGCGGCCTAGTCGTGCTAACTCTCAAGCTACATTGACCCCAACACACGACCTATTTCCATCAGTGGAGCAAGAGCTCTGCATCTCCTGATGGCCCTGGTGCCCAGGGGCCCCTTTGGGTTGGGCCCAGCAGTGCAGATTGTGGGCTCAGAGACACTTGCCCTCCAGCTCAGCCTGCAGTGCCTCCAGCTCCCACTGGTGCTCGTCCTTCTGCACAGGGCAGCCATGGGCCTGTGGTGGGTCCTGGCGGGGCGAGGGGCAGCTGCATGGCACAAGCCCCTTGCCCGCACCATCCTGCCTCTTGGCTAAAGGCAAGGGGAGCAGGCCGTCGGCCACCAAACATCAAAAGTCACCACTGGTCACATTCCCTGAGTCTGAGAGGGGTTGCAGCCCACTGACCCCCTGTCAGCCGCTGCGTCCCTTCACTGTGCAGAGGCAGAGATAGCATCTTCCATGGGCCGGGGTGGGTGAATGTGGCCGTAGATGTGTGGCCTGACCCCAGAACTCAATGGTGGGTGGGCAGTATGGCCTTTGTAGTGGGTTGACCTTGGCTGGATGACAGGTGTCCACCCAGCCGCTCTATCATGCCCCTCCTCAGCAGGACAGGGGGGAAGACAATGAGATGAAAAATTCTCATCCATCAAGATAAAGGCAGTTTAATAAATAAAAAGCAAAGGTCACATGTGGAAGTAAAGGAAAACAGAAAGATTGATTCTCTGCTTCCCATCAGTGGGTGATGTCCAGCTGCTGCCTGGGCAGCAGGGCCTCAGCAGGCCTAGCAGTTGCTTGAGAACACAAATGCCTTACTGATGAATGCCCCGCTTCCCTCTCCTCCTTTCTCTTAGTTTTATTGCTAAGCATGACATCGTATGGTACGGAATATCTCTTTGGTCAGCTTGGGTCAACTGTCCTGGCTATGTCCTCTCCCAGCCTCTTGCCTACCCTCAGCCTACTGGCCTTAGGAATTCTTCAATGAATAACTCAGGGTAACAAGTTCTGGAATTTAGCATGAGAGTGAGTTTTAAATAGGGTTCATCTCAGTGTGCGAATTTTGTTTTAGGAGTAGTCATAAATTGATTATGCTTTGAAATTGCAAATTCAGACAAAGTCTGTAAAAAGTCACACAACACTGGTCTTGCTGTCAGTTTTCAACGGTTTGAAAGTTTCAGACATGTTTTGGCACTTGGAAACCTTGTAAAGAATATAGCTCTAAGTGGGTGTCTTGAATGAACTTAAAGACAACTTCCAGAATATTTATCTTTGTTTTAGGATGCAGTTTGAATGTGAGCTAGCCATTACTGAAGTAAAAATTATTTTTTGTTTTGATTTATCCACAAAATTGCATTCATCTAGACAATACAACCTTTTGGGATACTCTGCAAAAGCCAAGGCAGCACCAGGATAACCTTCCGTACTATCTCAGACAGTTGTGGTGGAGTCGCCTTATTGTCACGGTACATTGCCAAATTTAATAAACTTTTCTGTAAGTAACACTACCTAGCCAAGCCTAAGAGCCATACTTTTCAGTCATACTATCTTGTGGTAATGTACTCGGGACTACCGTGAGTATCTTTGCATAGCACTGTACTGCTTTGTGTAGCTATATCCGAATGTGAGTCTGTACCAATGACACTAACATGGATGTCTTCTGCATTCAGTTGTTTTCTTGAGAAGACAGCTTTCAGAGCCATTAAAGAACACAGTGTACTTCAAGGTTATTTATTGCTGGCAAAGAAACCTGAGATCACAAACCCTGTTTCTGACGTATCTTGTTTGTCTGCAAATGTCACCCTACACGGAGTCCCATTTGGAAGAGATTAATGGCCATGGGAGTCTGCAGTAACATTGGCTTATGAAATGCAGTTCATCAGGCTGTACCGTAGCTCAGCTCCTGGCTGTATGGATTATTTTGGCCAGAACTAAGATCTTAATACCAGGTTCATGACATATGTGCCAATACGAAATAGACTTACAGAGAGATATTCCAGAGACCACTCTCTAGAGACAGCACTCATGTCAGTTTCTCTGAAGGCAGGACAGATCCCACAAATTCAGATTCTGAGATGAGCTCAGGTAAGGGTATTCTGTCCGCATACCTGTGGTGCTTACAGGATCCTCAGTGGGCTCAGTGTGCTCCCGGATCACTTCTCTCAACCTACAACTCAGAATGAAGTTGACGCCATTTCCCTCAGAGTGGGCAAGGTTGACTCGTGGCTGTGGGATTTATTATGCACACAGCTGCTAAAAGTGAAAGTACTGCACCGTCAGGGCCTTCTGCAGAGAAGCATAGCTGTGTCCTAACCTCAGCTGCAGAGGCTGAGCTGAGCTGAACAGCTGCTCTGCCCTCCAGCACTGTTTCCTGGGATGGACTTTGAAGGCTACAAGAACCTGAGGACGTGGTTCAGGAGAAAGCTGGCAGAGCTATCTTTACTACATGCAAGTGGAGGATCTCAAAAACTTTCAGTGCTAGAGCAGCTTTACTGCTATTTACTCTGTTGCAGTAGTGGCTGTATAACTTCAATAGCAGCCAGACCTTATTTTGGTGGTTTTTCCAGTTCTTTCCTGGGTTGTTAATTTTGACATTTTAAAGATTATTTTCTCAATAATAATTCTTCATTGTAGTTGTATCTGTTTCACTGCACACTAGCTATTTACCTGTGTGATACAGTGCAGAGTATGAATTTTTAGAATATCTTCTTCTGCAATGGGAAAGAGGTGGATAAATTCAGGCTAATATTTTCCCGATATATTTCATGACATAATTACAATACTTCTCTTCTGTCTCTAAACAAGAATGGACAGTCTCGATGTTTCAATGCTGTATTTGATGATCAGTTCAGCTTCTTATTTTTCTGACAGTCATCCTCAAATTCAATACAGAACTTTCCTAGGCTTAACCACATTCCACCCGACTAAAACACTTCCACTAGGACGTCTGATGTCTGTCAGGCCTTTCACACTAAAAAGTCAGTTAACCCACCTGCAGACAGTCAGTCCGGGTCTGCCTGAGTCATAAGAAAGGAAAGACTTTAAGCTGCTGATGAAGTCTTTTAATTTCTGCAGAGTTTCCAGCAAGACTTTGAGAATGAATGTACATGTCATCACATGGATGAAAATTTACACCGCCCTTCATGAAGGTCAGTTATTCGGTAAGGCATTTCACACGGAGTGTCTCCGGTGGGAGCAGACCCTCCTGCCCTGCAAAGCAGCCGATTTCCCTGTAGTCAGCAGCACCCACTGCTCCACACCTGCTGAGGTGCTGGTCCACAAAGGGCACTTCAAGCACTGAGATCTGAGGTCACCAATCAATAAAGGTGCAAGCCGTTAGAAATATTCTAAAGTTCCTTCTATTCTTCTCTTTTTTTTCTTCTTTTTTTCTGGTTTTTTTTTTGGCTGCTGATTTATGCTTTCTCCACACAGGGGCAGAGTCATAAAAGAAGGGCAGTGCCTTCCCCATTCCAAAACCACCTCAAATTGAAATATTGTTTCATGCTTCTCAGGGAGAGCACAGAATCTGGGTCTCCTAGTTTATTAGGTAAGTACTGTAAACACTAGCCTAGTAATAGTTCCCCTTTGGGGAGACCTTATTGCAACCTTTAAATACCTAAAGGGGCCTTATAAGAAAGATGAGGACAAACTATTTAGCAGGGCCTGTTGTGATAGGACAAGGGCTGATGGTTTTAAACTGAAAAAGCATAGATTTAGACTAGGTATAAGGAACAAATTTTTTACAATGAGGGTGGTGAGGCACTGGGACAGATTGCCCAAAGGTGGTAGATGCTCCGTCCCTGGAAACGTTCAAGGCCAAGGTGGATGGGGCTCTGAGCAACCTGATCAAGTTGAAGATGTCCCTGCTCATTGCAGGGGGGTTGGGCTAGATGACCTCTAAAGGTCCCTTCCAACCCAAACTGTTCTGTGATTCTGTGATAATATTGGCAATTGATAATATGATTTGATAATACGGACAACAATTCTCTTCCTTAAACAGCAAGTTGGGAAATAGAAGAGTGAACCTTGCTCACTTCTTTGGATAGCTAGACCTAGTCACCTTATTGCTGCATGAGTGCTTCAGCCTCAGGATCTGTCGTAGACAGAGGTTTCTGCCTGTATCTTCAGATTTTGAAGGTCCATTCTGAGGACAGATTAATTTTTAAACTTAACTTTGTGATTAGTGTTTGCTTTTGACTAGTATCACTTGTCCCTTTGAGTGCCCTTTCTTGGCAGGGAGCTGTGTGACAACTCCAGGGTCAAGATGTCTAAACCCAGTACTAAGACTTTGGTCAGAGCTGCCATTGTCCTGGAGCCAGCTGAGCACGTCTCTTGGGACACAGGAGTCCTGGGGTCTGCTCCCAGCTCTGAATCATGCAAGGTGTGGGCTACCACTAGGATTTCTTCCTTCCAGGGCTGTTTTCTGGATACTGAAGTGTTAGCTAAGCAGAACAGTGACTCATACTCTTTTGTCTTTTTTTTTTTATTCACTTGCTAAAAATTTTGAAAGGCCTCAGTGGTGTTATGTGATGGATTGAAAACAAATTTTTTGAGAAAACAGAACCTGTGTTTTGCCAGGAGCATTCTTATGAGAGCCTAAATATGGATAGCAGTTTAAACATACTTTGAGTTTTGCGTCTTATCACAGCTTCTTTTTTCCCCACAGGAGTGAGGACATTGAGTGTAAGCTTCCAGTTCCTAGTAATGGAAGAATTCCTGCTTTACTCCTATTGATATTATCAAATTACTACACATGTAGTCTTTGTGGACACTGCTCTGTGCTGCTGAAATTCAGAGGCCAGTGTGAACTCAGTGATTTCAGTGGTGTTATTCTATGTTTATGTAGAGTTTGTCATATATTTGACTCTGTGTACCTACCTGCTCACGGAAGAGATTTTTCACTAAGCATAATGCAATTATTCTCCAGCTTGCTGCTAGCATAGAGCATATAATGATGCTCACAAAACTGATACTAAAACTTTCTAATGGCTTTCAGTACTGCCAAAGCAGGGTCATCTAGAGCAGGTTGTACAGGACCTTGTCGAGGCGGGTCTTGAATATCTCCAGAGAAGGAGAATCCACAACCTCCCTGGGCAGCCTGTTTCAGGGCTCTGTCACCCTCAGAGGGAAGAAGTTCTTCCTTATGTTCAGCTGGAACTTCCTATGCTTCAGTTTGTGCCTGTTGCCCCTTGTCCTGTCGCTGGGCACCACTGAAAAGAGTCTGGCCCCGTCCTCCTGACATCTACCCTTGAGATATTTATAAGCATTTCTAAGGTCACCTCTCAGCCTTCTCTTCTTCAGGCTGAACAAGCCCAGCTCCCTCAGCCTTTCTTTATAGCAGAGATGCTCCAGTCCTCTCATCATCCTCGTAGCCCTCCGCTGGACTCTCTCCAGTTGTTCCTCATCTTTCTTGAACTGGGGAGCCCGGAATGGGACACAGTACTCTGGATGGGGCCTCACTAGGGCAGTGTAGAGGGAGAGAAGATCCTCCCTCGACCTGCTGGCCACAATCTTCTGAATGGCAACCAGGGCACACTGCTGGCTCATGGTCAACCTGTCATCCACCAGAAGTCCCAGGTCCCTCTCCACAGAGCTGCTCTCCAGTAGGTCTGCCCCGAGCCTGTACTGATGCATGGGGTTGTTCTTTCCCAGGTGCAAGACCCTGCACTTGCCCTTGTTGAAGTTCATCAGGTTCCTCTGCGCCCAACTCTCCAGCCTGTCCAGGAGTTGCTGAATGGCAGCACAGTCTTCTGGTGTATCAGCCACTCCTCCCAATTTTGTATCATCAGCAAATTTACTGAGGGTACACTCCAAGTCTTCATCCAGGTCATTGATGAAATTGAACAAGACTGGGTCCAGTACTGACCCCTGGGGGATACCACTAGTTACCAGCCTCCAACTAGACTCAGCGCTGCTGACGACAACCCTCTGAGTTCTGTCATTCAGCCAGTTCTCAATCCACCTTACTGACCACTTCCTGAGTTTGCCTATGAGGGTGTTACGGGAGACAGTGTCAAAAGCCTTGCTGAAGTCACGGTAGACAACATCCACTGCCCTCCCCTCATCTACCCAGACAGTCATGCCACCATAAAAAGCTATCAGATTGGTCAAGCATGATTTCCCCTTGGTGAATCCTTGGTTGACTAGTCTTGATAAGCTTCTTTCCCTCCACTTGCTTGATGATGACCTCTAGGATGAGCTTCTCCATCCTCTTTCCCGGGATGGAGGTAAGGCTGACTGGCCTGTAGTTTCCTGGGTCCTCCTTCTTGCCCTTTTTGAAGATTGGAGTTACATTGACATCTCTCCAGTCCTCGGGCACCTCTCCTGTTCTCCAGGACCTTTCAAAGATGATGGAGAGTGGCTCAGCAATGACCTCTGCCATCTCCCTCAGCACTCATGGGTGTATTCCATCAGGATCCATGGATTTGTGGGTGTCCAGATTGCTTAAGTGATCGCTCACACAGTCCTCCTCGACCAAGGGGTGGTCATCCTTCCTGCAGGCTTCATCTCTTACCTCCAGCACCTAGGATTCCTGAGGGCTGGCCTTAGCACTAAAGACTGAAGCAAAGAAGGCATTCAGTAACTCTGCCTTCTCTGCATCCTCCATCACCAGGACATCCACCTCGTTCAGCAGCGGCCCCACATTATCTCTAGTCTTCTGTTTGCTGCTGATGTAGTTGAAGAAGCCCTTCTTGTTGTCTTTGGCATCCCTTGCCAGCTTCAATTCCACGTGGGCGTTGGCCTTCCTCGTTGCATCCTCGCATGGTTTTACTACATTCCTGTACTCTCCCCAAGTGGCCTGTCCCTCTTTCCACATTCCATAGACCTTTCTCTTCCACATGAGCTCCACTAGAAGCTCCTTGCTCATCCATGCTGATCTCCTGCCTCCTTTTCTAGATTTCTTGTTCAGGGGGATGCACCGATTCTGAGTATGGAGGAAGTGATGTTTAAACAGTGACCAGCACTCTTGGACCTCCCTGCCTTCGAGAGCCGTGGCCAGTGGGATTCTTCCCAGTAGCTCCTTGAAGAGGCCAAAGTTAGCTCTCTTGAAGTCCAAGGTTTTTGATCCTGCTTATCGCCCTGCTTCCTCCATGCAGGATCCTGAAGTTCACCATTTCTTCACATTTCGTGGTCACTGCTGCCGAGGCTGCCTTCAAGCTTCACATCTTCAACCAGTCCCTCTTTGTTCTTTAGTACAAGGTCTAGCAGAGCATCTCTCCTTGTCGGCTCCTCACCATTTGCATCAGAAAGTTATCATTGATGCTCTGCAAGAACCTCCTGGATTGCGTGAGCCTAACTGTGTGGTCTTCCCAGCTGATGTCAGGATGGTTGAAGTCCTCCACAGGAACCAGGGACTGTGACTGTGAGGCTACTTTCAGCTGCCTGCAGAAGGACTCATCAGCTTCCTCCTCCTGGTCAGGTGGCCTGTAGTACACACCCACAATAACATCATCCATATGAGCCTGTCCCTTAATTCTAACCCATAAGCTCTCAACTCCTTCTTCATCCACCCCCAGGCAAAGCTCAATACATTCCAGTTGTTCCCTCACATACAGAGCAACTCCACCACCTCACCTTGTTGGCCTGTCTTTCCTAAAGAGTGTGTAGCTATCCATGACAGCATTCCAGTCATGCGAGCTGTCCCACCACGTCTCTGTAATTGCCATGAGATCGTGGCCCTGTGACCGCACACAGATCTCTAATTCTTCCTGCTTATTGCCCATGCTGCATGCATTGCACCTTTCCATCAGTATTAACTTCACTGCAAGAATGAAACAATCAAAGTAACATAGCATAACAGACGGGTTAGCTGTTCTTTGCAGAACCTGCATGCAATCTCTTGTATTCAACAAGTGTAGGAAGTGCCAGGCAGCTCAGCAGTTATAGCTATAGCTGGGTCAGTACATCTTAGGGAAGACAAGACAGACTCAGATGAGAACTTTTTAATTAGAGTCTTAAGTTCATTATAATTTATCTTCCCTGAATCATCTCCTACGTCGACTAGAGACATGGATGAAAAAGACAAAACAGAAGCCAAATAACACTGAAGTACCAAAAAAAAGAATAGAATGGCATTTCTGTGTTGAATAATTTCATCATTTTTCAGAATTTGGTGATTCTTCTTTTTATATATACATAATTCATCACAGGCAATCAAGAAATAAAGGTTAAAACACATGAAAACCCTGTTCCTACTGTAGCTATATGTGAGCGAGTTTGACAGCTGACTTTGTTTCAATATTGTATTACTGGCACTCATAAATAAAATACATTTCTTTGGCTAAAACTCAAGTAAGTACCAGTACTATATTCAAGGTTCTCTGTGTTGTCAGCGTGTACCTTGAACCAGCTAGGGCCTGATCATGTAATATGGTTTTCTAATATAAATTCTTTAGGATGGTAAGGAAACTGGATAAGCTGAGAATACATTTTGTGCCTAAGGTACCATAGGCCTAAACGGAATTAATAAAATTTTAGACTAACATGATGAATTATATAACATCCCCAGAATAGTTTAGTGCTTCTTTTCCATTTTTCATTTCCATGTAATTCTTGACCCTATGCAGTCAGATTTGTCAACTGGAAGAATATTCCAGAAATCTGGATGAAAATCTGAAAAGGAGGCAAGATGCAGTGAAGACTGTAGTCACACTATGAAGCCATATGTTAGCAGCTGTATTTCTGAAGCAATTGAGATTAATTATCAGAAAACCTTCTGTCATGTTCATCATTGTACAAAATTTAAGTAACCTCAACAACTTATTTCAAGCATGAAAACTTTACAAATAAGTTAACTAATTATAATCTCTATTAACTGAAAGCTACCTTCATGCAGATGCTGGTAACAGTGCTAGAGAAAATGAAGTGTGCAGTCCCAGGCACGTGCAGAAGTAGCCAGAGATCACTGCAAACAAGCAGGTATGCAGTAGTGACTTTGGGGACTTACAACAGGGATACAGCTGTGTTGCAGTTTTAGCTTTAGGCTCCTGAAGTCCACTTAAATTCTCCTTTAGGTATTTAAACTCCTCTGAAGTTCCTGGTTTCACACAGTTGTTACAGATTGAAACTAGGCCAAAATATTTTTTATTTGATTTCACTTTGACACAGAATATACAGAATGATACTAATAAGCATCATTACCATAAGACTAGAAATGTTTTATCCACTTGATATGGCCCAAAGACCCTCTTCCTGCTGAAGAGAGTATTCTGATAACTGTAGCAAAGCAGGTAATTTCAGTAAGAAGTGCCACTAGCCCACCCTACAAATGTGTAGGTTTTGACTTCTGATGCCAGGCTTCTTACAGCTGAGATATTGCTTGATGATGGTCTTGGCTTTCTGGAAAGATGTAATACTTCAGTAGTAAATAGTGTAAGGATCCTGTCCTAAAATTCAGTAGCTGGATAGGATTTCATAATACTCAACTGCAAAAATCACGATACCTTTTTATTATTATGAAAAATGAAAAATTCATTATTAGTCACCCACTACATGATGTAGTATTAAAGGCTCGAAAAGAAAATGGTAATTCTCTAATGCGGGAGGCTATAAGAAAAATCCAACTCATTGAATTAGACAATACTTCCTAATCTTTTGGAAATATAACATTAAAATATCTCTGACAGCAATTGAAATGTATTTATCTTTAATTAAAAGTTGTTCTGTTGGTATGTGATGTTGCATATTAATTTCATCAACATACTCATTAGGTAGGTTTTGTTGTTGAGGTTTTTTGTTGTTACTGCTGGTTTTGTCTCCCTGGTACACTTAAATTAAGGACTGTAGTTATAAGGCAGGGTTGCTTCATACAGTGAGACTATAACTGTCACTGCAAGTTGCATCTTTCACTCTCTTCTTGATGGGTGAACAAACTGAAAGCATGGAGTGCAGGGCTGTGTATTAGTCAAGTTCAGAGATGAACTAACTGGGAAATGCTATAAAACAAATGTATGTATGGTAATCTGTGGAGTTTAGAGTGATTTATCATGAATTACAAAAAAATATATTACTCTCGGAAGAGTGCAGCTGGCTAGGAATAGCAAAGCATGCAGAAATGCACACTTTCCTGTAAGAGAGGAACCTGGAAGGCAGCTCCTGAAAACTACCCCTGACAGGACTGAGTAATGTAAATACCATATGCTGCAAAAACCCAAAAAGTATTCTTGCATTATCTTTGAAGAGACATAACTCTGTGTGGTTTATCTTTGTATACAGTCCTCCATTTGGCTGTCTTTGAAGGCAGAGCCACAGAGGCAGGCTGACAGTCAGGTGAAACAGTTGTAGGAGAATTGGCCTCTGGGCATAACAGTTCTGAAGACCATGACCTGAAGATCATGCCAGTTGTGTAATGTGAAATGTTGTTTGGGAGGAGGGGATGTAAACTAGTACAACCTAATGAAAAATAGCCTGGAAAGGATGAACTCGGTGGAAAGGAAAAGCTGCACTGCTCTGAAAGGCTCAGAGGTAATGGTGAATCTCTTGATTCCTCAGTCAGTTGATAACTGCCTTTCAGCTGGCGTTACTCACACCCTTTATTCACAATCTATGTTGCATACCTTCTGACAGTTCATGTGGTCCTTATAGCCTGTTCAGTTTCCTGTTGCAGCTTGGAACATTAGCATCTTTCTGACAAACACTGCCTTTTACACTCTCTCTCTCTGAATCTGCTGTTCGAGTTTTAAGTGATAATGCACATGCTTCTTAACTTTGTTCTGTGTCTTTATGTATCCATGTTGCCACAGACTAACACAATTTTCCTGTGAAATGTAGTTAATATATTCTCTAATGTCAATGGGATCCAGGTTTTCCTATGGTGATCTTTCAAGCAAGGCGATGTTTCCAAACGCAAAGGCCACAGGAGCCACAGTGGTGGCCTGAGGGGAAATTCACCATGCAGGACAGTTCTAAGAAACTTTCCATTTTTTGCCATGGAAACTGGTCAGTTAAACCCAGTATTCAGTCTGTGCTGTAACCGGGACCTGTACCTTGCATCTGTGAAGAAGCCTTTGCACGTGGGAAAACTCTGGGTCAGTCCAACAACTGAGAGGACCTGGAGCAGACTCACTGCATGTTTGTGTGCTCTGTTCTGAGCTTGAAATATCTGGGATGAAATTTATGCCCGCTTGTTTCTGGATTGGGCAGGGCAACCTTCACCTTGTTGTTAACAAGTTCTTCTCAGCTTTTTGCATGTACGTACTCCAAGTGTTCCCACCTCTTCACAGCTAATCATAGGGATAGGCAGTGAAATGACAAGGTGATCATAAAGGTCAAAAAAGGGCTGTAATATGACCTGGCAAATCACACTGTGCTGGCTGCAGTAAAGGCTAATAAAAAGTGAAAGAAATAATAGTCATTCTACATCAGGGTGACATCTCTAATATGGAGGTTGAAAAGAAGTCCTCATGCCTTAGTACAGATTATTCCACATCTCCTTATTGCCAGAGGAAGGACATTGGCTTGGATCAGGTCTGATCTATTATCTCCATTCCTCTGTAACATGTTAAACCAAATAGCCTCAAGCCCGCCTAGGTCAGCAAGGGAAGCAAAGAAGTTTTTACTTCACAGCCAGTTGTCTGAAGAGCTGTAAAAAAGGCTGGATGTCTCTCTCCCCTGATGCCACACTATTGCCACATTATCTTTTGTCACAGGTGAGTGACTGTTTGTGACAATGAGTTTCCAGCAGCTGCAGCAACATGCTTTTACCCCAAAGAGCTGCATACTCCTTTGGCGGGAGCTGTGCTTTGGCAGAGACCAGGTATAAGGCACTAGGGATCGGCTTGTTCTGGGTAAACTAAGGTTTCACCCTCCAAACTGGATGTACACTGAAGAAGCGTCATTGTGGAGCATAATCTAGTTGATGAGCACTGTGTTCTTTTCAGGGATCTGGTGTTAGCTGCTGACTTCGACCAGAATGTCATGGTGCCCCACAAAGTCAGAGAGGCTGTTCTCAAAATCTGTGATGTCAAACTCCCATTTTGGGCTAACTGGCAAACTGTTTTCCAATTACAGAGTTGCTGGATATCTTAAAGCCCTGAAGGACAACTTCTCCAAGGAGACTGCCAGATAAAAAAAGGTGCAACCAGTATTTTGACTTCGGTTTTAAAACGGTTCTAGTGTTTTATTACTTTATTTAAGACCCCCAGGTAAAGGCAGATTTATCAGTCTGTGGCAGCAGCTTCTTCTCATAAGAGCTCAGCAGTAAGCAGACAGTAAATTGCATTACTTGAATGAAAAAGTGAAGTGTCATATAAGCCCTACTCTATTGGAAAAGGATTAAAACAGAGCCTGTGGCCTTCTCACTAAATCACAAAAGAGACTTACTGCTGTGAATACTGTTTTTCCCAGTTTTTCAAAGGAACCATTCCTACTGAGAATTCTGGATTCTTTCTTTCTTGATGCAGCTCACCTCCAGATAAGGCAAGAGTGTCTCTACGTGACAGAGAAGCGCAGGGTATGGAAAGTGCTCTTGCTCAGGTTCGGTGCTCGCGGTCGAGAGGGCTGTGCTCTCCTTCTAAGCAATGGTGCCTGCTGAGTGTTCTCCCTTGCAGAGAGAAAGCTAAGGGAAGAACGACATAACTTGTTCCCTCTCTGCCCTCAGCAAAATGAAGCCTCTGAAGAGGGCATACAGTTTTGAAGTTGGTCCTGCTAATGCAGCACCTGGAATCACAGATTCACAGAATTACAGAATCACAGAATCACAGAATCACAGAATGTTAGGGGTTGGAGGGGACCTCTGTGGGTCATCTAGTCCAACCCCCCAAAAGAGGAAGTGTATTTTTGAAACATTTGTAAAGTTCTCAGAATGGTGATCAGCTGGTGAAATGTAGGAGATTCAATGCTTCCTGGCTCACCAGCAAGCACCAATGTAATCATTTGATCATCTACATTTTAAAAGACAAAAATAGTTTACTGACTTTTTTTAACTGCTTCCAAACACAAACAGAACCCCCCCCCCCTTAAGGTATCTTTATTAGTGATTCGAGGGATGCTGGCTCACTTGGCACTGACATGGAGGTGGACCACACTGCGTATGTTTTGCCAGATGAACGGTGAGACAGCACAGGGCAGTACAAAGTCAGTAAACAGCTGTAGCCAGAACTGCACTGAATGTTCCATCACCATGCTAATTAAAGCAGAGACTCAATCAAAACGCAAAGTTCAGAGGTGACGTGACTACAGCTTTGCAAGGTATTCCACAAGAAAGAGACGTGCTAGACACTGGCTTGCCTTACATACCCTGTCACTGTTTAGCTGCAAAAGTAGCAGGTAGCTTAGGGATTTATTAATTTTTTGCATACGGAATACACCAGATTTTTCTGATCAGGTTGGTTCTGATGCAGATATATAATTTTAATAGAGATTTTTCTGGTCAACATGATTTCATCTTGAGCTGAATGAAAAAGGACAGATAGCACTGAACATACTCAGTTCTTGTAGCTTTTCTTATTTCCAGTTTACATGGTGACATGGTAAGGCTTGTGTTGTATCTGTGGCTCAGCAGTCTTAACTTTAAACTAGGTGGGAAAAAATTTAAAAAAAAAATTTGTATGGAACAAAAAATGATGGGAATATTCTCTACCGAAAATCATGCTGCTGTTTAAAACTCAGAGCTGAAACAGACATTTCCCTCATTTTCATTTTTGTCCTAAGCATAAATTTCATCCTACAGCTGACATATTTTCTTCATGAAAGCTAAATTGAAAAGACTGAATTCCAGACAAAGTCTAATTTATGAGATGAGTCATATTCAAGGTCTAAAAATATTGACAATGTTTGATTCTCATTTTGATTTGAATCATATGCTTCCTCTGTGTTCCATTAGTGAACCGTGTCAACATGTATTGATTTACATGTAAAAAAGAAAAGTACTGATTCACAGTAAAGGTCAACTGTGCTGAAACAGATCTTACTAGCATGCAAAACTGGTAGTTACTGTGACTAGACCTTAGCAGATGATATAGGGTGAAGAACATGAGGACAACATTTATACAATCTGCTGGGTTTTCATAGAATCATAGAATGGTTTGTGTTGGAAGGAACCTTAAAGATCATCTAGTTCCAACCCCCTGCTGTGGGCAGGGACACCTTCCACTAGACCAGGTTGCTCAAAGCCCCATCCAGCCTGGCCTTGAACACTTCCAGGGAGGGGCATCCACAGGGTAACCTGTGGGCAACCTGTTCCGGTGCCTCACCACACTCAGAATGAAGAATTTCTTCCCCATATCTAATCTAAATCTACCCTCTTTCAGTTTAAAACCATTACCCCTTGTCCTATCCCTACATACCCTTGTGAAAAGTCCCTCTCCAGCTTTCTTGCAGGCCCCTTTGAAGTACTAGAAGGCCACAAAAAGATCTCCCCTGAGCCTTCTCCTCCCCATGCTGAACCACCCCAACTCTCTCAGCCTTTCCTCATAGGAGAGGTGCTCCAGCCCTCAGATCATTTTTGTGGCCCTCCTCTGGACCTGCTCCAAACAGGTCCATGTCTTTCCTGTACTGAGGGCTCCAGAGATTGATGCAGGACTCCAGGTGGGGTCTCAGGAGAGCAGAGCAGATGGGCAGAATCCCCTCCCTTGACCTGCTGCCCATGCTGCTTTTGATGCAGCCCAGGATATGGTTGGCCTTCTGGGCTGCGAGCACACATTGCCAGGTCATGTTGAGCTTCTTGTCAAGCATCACCCCCAAGTCCTTCTCAGGGCTTCTCTCAATCCATTCTCCACCATCCAGTCTTTATTTGTTCTTGGGATTGCCCTGACCCATGTACAGGACCTTTCACTTGGCCTTGTTGAACCTCATGAGGTTTGCAAAGGCCCACCTCTCAAGCCTGTTGAGGTCCCTCTGGATGGCAGAGGGATGGCAAATGAGCCATCCATGATAAATAAGCAAATGGGTAAAAGATAAAAATCAAGACAAACTGATCATTTACTAGCCACCAGAGATACCTTGTAATTCTAGAATAAAATATCACACAATCTATTTATAAGCTCTTAAAAGATAGAATGGAAAACGCAATCATGAAAAAGTAATGTTAAACCAGATATATTTCCTTATATGACAAGGACTGCTCTAAAGGATAAGAAAGGGAATAGGATTTGACTTCAGAAAAACTTCTGACACTGTCCCACTTGATAATCCTACCCAAAGTGAGAGACTCATGCTCTGTATGGAAGCACAGCCAGATGGGGACACAATCAGTTGGAAAGCTGCTTTCAGAATTTTGCTGTCAAAAAGGTATCATCTCCAGTGGAGTCCCAGGTGAATATGTCCAGAACTGATTCTATTTGATATTTCTATTAGCTACCTGAATGATGGAAGAGAAAGTATGCTGATGAAATTTGCTGACAGCTCCAAGCGGGGATGGATGGCAAGCGGTATGTAGGACAGGATCAGAATTTTAAATGATCTTGATGCCGTGGAGTGGGGCGGGGTGGATGCGAAGGAAAGGAGAGAGAGAGGGGCAAGGGAAAAGCTGTACATACAAAGAAGACAAAGAAAATTCGTAAATGCAAAATGGACACTAACTGACTAGCTGTAAGGATGGCAGGAAAGCATGTGGAGCTAGCAGTAGATCAGAAACTGACTGCAGATCTGGCTGAGCTAAAATTCTGTCACAGAATAGGCAAATTACATACTGGAAGATATTAACAGGAGCGACAACAGAAAATTGTAGGAAATCCATTGTTGTTAATGATATTTTTATCTCAGAGATATTTCTCAAAATACAGGTGGAAGATTATTTGAATTTATTCAGTTGCCTCTTTCAGGAGCACAGCCAGTCTTTTACACCTGAAACATCCCTGTGGAAAAACATAGACAAAATGCAGCATTGCCTTTATGCTCAGTCCTGCAGCAGTGAGGCTGCTAGCTGTTAAAAATGAGATGGCTTCCATTTCAGAATCAGGTTTTCAAGAGTTTATGTAACTTGGAAATATAAAGAGAAAGTGGCATTGAGGTTAAAGAAGAGCTAGCTTTTCTGGCATACCACTCTTCTAATTTCTGAATCTTTCTTTCCAGCTGCTCCCACACCTGGCATCACCAGTACTTACTGCTTTCCTGCAGCTGCACTATCTCTTCACTTACACTTTCTATTTAAAAATAACCCACCCTACTGATAACTGTAAATGTAACAAATGTAACATGTAGGGGATGTTATCACTTCAGGTGGTCAGAAACAAGTCTTGGTTCTTTGTGAATAATTTGGATGGTTGCAAGACAAGGGACTCCTGAATAATCCCTTTAGGCGCCTGGGCCTTGGGAGAACAGGTATGCAAACTACAGAGATTAGGAGGCTGCAGGATAATCTGAAGACCCCTGCCGAGAGACGCCAAACAAACATGTGCGACGGACATTACCATATATTAATGAGTTCTTGGAAAAACCATTACTATGATAAACATTTCTTGGAAATGTAATTAATATGTATGTTAACATAGCATAAATACCTAGTAACTGTGTCTCTTCGGTGCACACGTTTGGAGGAGAGATCCCACGTGTG
>Ga0065711_1039032_pt1 | contig 18202 bp, 6 predicted proteins | sample Hoacrofraction12_FD_59098 | JGI IMG/M metagenome (GOLD analysis project Ga0065711, IMG submission 59098) | Hoatzin crop microbial communities from Cojedes, Venezuela - Epithelial fraction 12 v2 (version 2) | ecosystem: Host-associated > Birds > Digestive system > Esophagus > Crop | place... | reverse complement strand
ATCCAGCCAGTTTTTTATCCAGCGAAGTGTACACCCATCCAAGCCATGAGCAGCCAGCTTCTCCAGGAGGATGCTGTGGGAGACAGTGTCAAAGGCTTTGCTAAAGTCCAGGTAAACAACACCCACAGCCTTTCCCTCATCCATTAAGTGGGTCATCTTTTCGTAAAGGAGATCAGGTTAGTTGAGCAGGACCTGCCTTTCATAAACCCCATCACAGCAGGAGGCAGAATTACACCGATGTAACAACAGGTTAAGTGAGAGAACAGAATCAGAATGTAAGAGCAAAAGATACTCCAAAACAATTTAAAATGGAAACAAAATTGAAAGCACTGACTGGACAGACATCTCCAGTACCACAAAGAAGGATTTTTTAATACGTAACCACCCAAAACCTCAGAGAAATGCTGAAATGAATAACATCGTGACATGTTTTGACAGTTTCTGTAAAAATCAATGCAAAATGCTTGAGAAAGGTTTCATTTTTTTATACCATTGAGAAAACATTAGTTTGGGAATAGACTGGTAGGTCGACTGGCAGACCTGGGCACAAGAAAACGTGATTAAGAATACATTAACTTTTGTGAAACCAGTATCTTCAATTACTAGGCACAACAACTTGACATGCTAGACCTCAGCAAAATTTTAAAAATCAGTAGAAATTAAAGCTTACTAGCTTTCAGGAAATAAACATTTCATCTGATCTACAAATGATCTTAAACAAAATAAAAACATGTTAATTTCTTATTTAGATCAATAGCTCAATTTTAAATGTACACTGGGGCTCCCGGAAGCAATGTTTTTAACCTAAAATTCTGTATCAAAAATGTTTCTTTAAAATCAGGAAATATAAAACAGACAGATGTAAATTTTTCTTTCTATTCTTAGAACCATCACAAACAGAAGAAACACTCTTTGTACCACAGTTGTGATGTTTCTTTTCAGAAAATACATAATACCAGCAAAACTTTTCAAGTCTGTGGCCTCAATTTTCATAATAAGGAAGGTATAGATACCTATCTTTAGGTCTGTTTTTTCTTGTAAAAACACTTTTAAAGGCATGAGTTGCCACTAATCTACCTGGAAACAACTAAAATAACGACTGCATCTTACTTTGTGTTAATTGTCCACTGATGAATGGTTTAAAACTTCAGCATAAGATGCAAAACCTTTTGAATGCCAGCATTTCACCTTCAGAAGCCAAAGGGAGTGACATGTTGCCCGCCTCTGCTTCTGTGCAACCTCTCTGCCTGTGGCACACACAGGACCTGTGTGGGCTTCTCCATCCGGCTGCCCAGGGCAGGCCACATGGACTGTGTGGCTCCAGCCAGCTGCTGCCACATCCAGAAATCCCACAGCAATTCATGAAGACACCATCTAGCCAGACTCCAGACACCAGACTAGCCAGACTCCCGACACAAGACTAGCCAGACTCCCAGTCACTTCAAAAGCAAAGGTGAAGCTCCCATTCCTTCTCCTGAGGCCACATTCTTTCTTACTTTGGTATTGGAGGTAAATTTCGGATGCAGATTTTGAGGTACAGTGCCTTAAGCAGGGGAAAGTCTGGGCAATTCGACAGCACCTCATTTAACAACCCTGTCTATGACTGCTTGATGTTAGAGGACATACTGCACTTCTTTTTTTGTCGTGGGTACATTGATTTTTTGAATATGATAACGTCTCTTCCTCAGTGTTTTCCCAAGCAATGGGATGAGAAAAAGAACACCACTCTTGTGATTTCAATGCAAAAAGTTCTTTCATCAAGAGCTACTCATTTTAATATTCTACCTTCCTTATTAAAGAATGAAATGAGGTGCTATCATATGTGACCAAAAATAAGTGAATAAATACATCTTTAGACAAACACATACACACATACATATGAAGATCCCAGACTGGAGAAGGTGCAGCAAACTGACATGAGGGATAAATGCTTATGTTAATAATTCAAATGATGTAGCATCAACTGATGCCTTTATACACTGTCACCTTGTCCTGGGTTTGGCCAGGACAGGGTTAATTTTCACCGGAATCCAGGAAGGGGCACAGCTGGGCGGGGTGACCCAATCTGGCCAAACAGAGCAGGGTATTCCATACCATGTGCCGTCATGCTGGGTTCCAGTGGGGGGGAGCTGGGCGGTGGGAACTCACTCGTGGCTCGGGAGCGCGCGGCGGCGGAGGTTCGGGGACCGGCTCTGGGGGTTGTGCGGTTTGTGTCGTGTTTTCCCCTTATCTGTATCGTTGTTGTTCCTGTTCCCTTTGTTTGCTGTTCTGTTAAACTGCCCTTATCCTGACCCACCGGTTTCTGCCTGTTTCTTTCCATTCTCCTCCGCACCCTGGCGGGGGGAGGGGCGGCCACGTGGCGCTTTTGTTGCCGGCCGCAACCAAGCCATAACACACTTCTTCATATCAATCAGCCAAGTAAACTTACAAAATACAAATAAATAAGTATTTTAGTAAATAATTTTATACATAGATAAATAATTTTAAATTATTTTAGAATATATGTAAAAATATTTGACCCTAAAGTAGAGATAGTTCTGAGTTATCTGTTGAAGATCTTAATTTGGCCCCAAACTGCTCCAAAGTTCAGCACTGGGTTTTCAGAAGCACAAGTCTAATGTATTTGCATTTACAGCAGTTCTCTGTGTTTTACCAGTATGCTGTGAATAACCATAAATAAATAAAACTAAAGTAGCAGACAGATTAGGGGTGAATTTTGTGATACATTATCCTGGCTTTTTAAATTCTATTTGCTCATTTATAAGCTGAGTAGTAGATCTCCCAATTATTACTATAAATTAGAGAGTTTCTGTTAATTAGTGGCCACCAGATGTCTCCCATATTGTTTTCTCTATACAATAGAAAAACACTAAGAATCATGGAAAAATCGATTCAAACAAATGAAGAAGAGCTAAAGAGTTCAGCCAAGGCATGCTCCTTAATTCATGCCCAAATCTGCAGTATGTTCTTTAAAAATCAAGCACAAATTGCTGTGATTTATACTGTTCCTTAAACAAAAAAGCAACAGTTGCATGTAATTACATTCTGTCTACGCTATACATCTCTTTGTAAGACAGCATCCATTGAAATATTTGCTTTTTGCACTATTAGCTTTTTTGATCTCTGAAGAAATGTTGTATCCAGAATTATTGCCTATGTTGTGCTGGTCGCCATGTCAGTAGCTAACTATAATCCAGATTTTTGTGCTTCCTTAGCAATTTCTTCCTTTTAAAGTGAAGAATGAAGGCAGAGTAGGCTGTAGCCTTATTCTTGTTCTCCATTTTGTGCACAAACTTGTGAAAGGATGAAGGGCATTCTGCATGCCTCCTTAGCAGAGGTTCGGCCACATGTTTTTCTACAGCTGTATCGACCTTAACAGGTGGTGCCATGCAGGAGGAATAGATCTGTAGAACAAAAGAGCTGCCATGAAGGACCAAATGCAAATGGGAACCATACATGCCTCCTTCAGACTAGCTCCAGTTTGATCCTACGGACTGATCTCCCATTTGCAGTTAGCACTTATTTGGTGCTCTCCCAGGGCATTTTTTTCCAGTTTAGTTCCATCTAAATAAATGTCCTGTCAACACTCTGAAACCACTCCATACTGCAAATCATATAATGGTAAGTATGGACAGTCAGGATATTAACTTCAGAAGAGTCCCAAACCAAAATAAAATACTCATATAGTTGTTGCACGTGTCCCCATCCTAGAAATCTACTTTTAATATAGAATGAATGTGTTCTAAGCATGGTCCAGGTGCATAACATCATACGGGTTATGTTTTAGCAGTCTGAGCTCATCCTAAGATGTTGCAGAACTTATATCTGATGTAGCCCCTCATGGCTTGGCATTTCTGTCTCCAGTGTAGCTTGTTTCTTAGTCATCCTTGTGTGTATGTAGTTGCATGGGCAGTTTATAAGACAGTCACTACCAGATGAAGCATGATAAATTTAGCTAAGATGGAAATCACATGCTACCTAGGGGCTGTTCTGTCCCATTGACTACTGAAAACACAAGGGAAAGTTCACAGTTTTGCCGATGTGGTCCAATGTTTTGTTCTCAGCACTGCGTGCCATCAGTCACAGCAAATTGATAAGGTGAGCCGACCCCTCCATTTACAGCGCCAAAGAAGTGATTACTGGCTTTGGTTCGAAAGGAAAGGAGTTTCAGTATGAATGCATAATGCATTCTGACTCAAATGCCTGGGATGAATACCATCAGAGCCTTAAGTTCTGAGGGAATTTTCTCCTATAGTACCCTTCATAAACACTGTTGCTGCTTTGGGATCAGAGAATTCCCTCAGGTCACATCCTCATATATCTCGCTACGCTTTCTACTTCATCACTTACTTATCACCATTAATCTTTGTCTACAGATGATGGATATTATTCATTTGCAGGAAAGAACAACAACAAAGGGTTGTTGTATTTTTAAAGCAAAATGAGGCGATTTCAAGTTAAATAGCTAAATGCAATAGTGAAATTGTTCAGTGTGCTTATTTTTAGTGCTAGCAGCAGCAGTTTTGCATTTTGCTTGCAGACTGAACCCAAAGTTAACCTTTCCTTGGATGCTTCATCAGCTTGCTGTAAGTCTGTTCAGCTCCTTTGCACTTAACGGATCCATTACTGTCACCTGAATTTTGCTCCAGAAGCAGGTAACATCTGAAGTAGGTACTGTGTAACTTGTCTAATTCCTGACACCATGGAAAAAAATAAATTAATTCTGTGGTAAAACATATCCGATTAGAAAAATATTCAAACTCTAATCAAGGGGGGAACGGGGAAAGAAAAAATTATGTCTGTATTGTGTTGTAAACACTATGTGTTTCATTTAAAGTGAATCAAAGATACCCCCCTACAGAGACAACTTGATATTAAACTATAATTAATCAGTTTTGTCATTTAATTTTGGACCAAATACCAGTAGAAAATGGTACATTTTTTTTTAAGTTTTAAAAGTGGGAATTTACATATTTTGAGCAAATTATACAAAATCATCAGAAATAATTTATTGAAGAATATACACATCTAACTGCATGAAAAATATCAGACTTTCTTTAAGTAAGGAAATATGGAGTAATTCAGTATGTCTGCCTAATATGTGGATTTCTGATAACCTACTGAAGTTATAATGAAGCTGAGAGTTCTTGGCATAATAATGCCTAGTGCCTGGCAGGCTTACATGAGGGTAAAGCTAAAGCTTAATGCCCAAATTGATCTCGCCATGCACTATTGGAGCAGGAACACCCAGAGCTTTATTGCTGCTTTCTTAAAATAACTTTCAGAATTCAAAGACTTGGTTTAAAACAGAAAGGAGGGAAAACCAAGAAAAAGAAGTAAACTAATATATCAAGAGTAGTTTGTTTAGGATGTAAGAGAATCTATAAGTAATATCGAACAAAGAAATCAAATTACAGCTGCAGTCAACAATACAGCATATTATATTTGAAATAACCTCTCCTGGGCATAGCCTAGTGTATCACACTTATTATAAAGCTGAATAAAACCACAATATTAGAAGTGAAAAGTTGCAAAGAGGATAGCTGAAGTTCATGCCACTTCCCATTCATGTTATATCCTTGTCATAAGAATGGATTGACTGGAGAAAAGCATGGGTCATACTTTTCATCTTTCTCAGTTTACCCAGGAGAGCTGATCGTTTTCCAACTCGCTGCTTTCTTAGGGCTTTATTGTTGGTTTGTTTTCAAACAAGCAAGAAACAAACCTTTCCATTATATTTCAGCAGAAGCTACAGATAGAAAAACATTTGATACTGAACTGTCAACAATTTCAGAATTCTAGCATTTCAGGCATCACGTACCATACTTGGAAAATATTCATATCTGTAAGTACTCATGACACCAACACAGTGCTGAGTACTGAAGATGGGGATACTGATAGTTTATTTTCTCATAGACGAGATGAGGTCGTATTTTCTTATTGTTACTTTTGCTGCAATCTGAAGTAATGTATTCAAGATCAGTATTTATGCATGGAAAATCACGTCAGCTGAAGGCAGTATAACGCGTTGATTGTGTGCATGTTTTAGCTGCTAGGGACTTGATTGTGCAGGGCAGTAGATTGGGACCAAACAGAATTCTGAGTGCTGCTTGAAGAGCAAAGCACCTGCCTGAGACACCTAATTTACCATCATTCGCACAAAAAGAGGCTTTATGTCATCCATTTCCATTTTCTAAAATGGGCCACGCTATGAGCTCCAGTGTCTATAGAATTACATGAATACAGAATCATAGAAACATAGAACCACAAAATGGTTTGGTTTCGAAGGGACCTTTAAAGATTATCTAGCCCAACATCCCCGCCATGGGCAGAGATACCGTCAACTAGACCAGATTGCTCAAAGCTCCATCCAGCCTGGCCTTGAACACTTCCAGGGAAGGGGCATCCACAACCTCTCTGGGCAACCTGTTCCGGTGTCTCAACACCCTCAGCTTCCTCATGTCTAATCGGAATATATCCATTTTAAGTATAAAACCAGTACCCCGGTCCTGTTACTACAGGCCTTAATAAAAAGTCTCTCTCCATCTTTCTCATAAACCCCCTTTAAGTACTGAAAGGCAGCAATAAGGTCTCTTTAGAGCCTTCTCTTCTCCAGGCTGAACAGCCCCAACTCTTTCAGCCTTTCCTCGTAGGAGAGGTGTTCCAGCCCTCTGAACACTTTTATGGCCTTCTTCTGGACCCACTCCAACAGGTCCACGTCTTTCCTGTGCTGAGGGCTCCAGAGCAGGACACAGTACCCTAGGTGTGGTCTCATGAGAGGCGGGTAGAGGTGGAGAGTCACTTCCCTTTATCTGCTGGTTATAGCATATGTAAACTACGGTGACTGAGACATCTTAATTTGGAACAATGAGTCATGAAACCTAGCAAATATAACCATACAAATGTGCATGGGCATAGAAAATGGCAAAGGAAGTATATAACACACCTGGAGACTGAACTAGATTTGAGCGATAAACTAGCATCAGCCATTTCCCATTTATCACTGCTTCTGATGTCTTGTTAAAATCAATTGTTCTTCTCTGGCCCTATAGTGATCACTACCAGTGCAACAGAGGGACAAAGATTGAGCTTGGCTCTCCACACTCATGAAAGCCAAATAGCAACTGCTCTGAGACATATACCTGTTACTCTCCAAATGATAAAAAAAACCCGTAAATAATCTTACATCATGTTATTCTACCAAATAAGTGGAGGAAGATATCAAGAGACTTGTGCGTATAAATAGATTACTGTTTTTATGTAGGCATGGTATTTTGTCTCATATAATTAAAGTCATGCTTGCAGTCAATCTGCCACAGCAGAATGCTGTCCATCAGTCTGCTCTCAGGCTGCAAACAGGCTAATATAAAAGAGTAATTCTGGCCTCACCTGTATGAATTTACATGTTCAATTTCCTTTTTCTTTTTTTTTACCAAAACCATAAAAAACAGATAAGAGGCAGATGCAACAGCTATTCCATACAGTTGGAAATAGCAGAATGGGCAGGGTTATGTCCTCTGGGTTTTGTGTCTTGTCCATGTAAGCTCGTTCATAAAACTAGCACAGGAGCAGCTCCTCAGTGTATGCAGTCTCGAAGCAAGTGGTTGGTCCCCTGCAGCAGTTATAAATAAAACTCAGACGAAAAATGGACCTTTAAAAGGTGCTGGTTTCACTTTGTTCACTGCCTTTGACCTCTGTAACTGCTCTTTTTTTTAAAAAAATTTTGTAATTTTAAGTCTCACTAGGGCACTGAAAACTTCCAGAAAACTATGATTCATTATTATATTTAAATGAGTAGCTATGAATGTAGCCAAATTGCTGGTCAATACAATCAATTAAAAATGTCCAAGTCCAATGCATTGTATTTAAATAAGAAAAGTATATATCCAGGACTGCTTGAGCTTACTGCGAAATTGTAAATGAAACAGCACCTTGCAAAAACCCAATAACCTAGTGCTTAGAGAGTCACAATCAAGCCTACAGGATCATACACATGGAACACAGCCTTGAGGTTTTCAGAATGAACTATACTTTCCCCTTAAAATATATTCTCCCCTATTAGAGCAGGCTTGCATGGAGCTCTGTCTGAAGGAACTGCCTCATTAATGGGTTTCTCTGAGCTGGTCCTTTGCTATTTGGAACAGTGGTATCAGCAGGTGGACACTATTTATTAGCCGGCTGTCTGAATATTTTCAAGAATAACTGCAGAAAGTCTATTCCAGAGTCCTCTTATTAGGCTACAGATGAAACAGACTCACTAGATAAAACAAGAAATGCTGCTCCTGCAGACCTGGAGACAGGACATCACTGGCTATACAAACGATCTTCAGCTACTTCTCTCTTCCTCAGAAACTCCATAGTAAAATAACACCACTAAAAGCTAAGAAAGGAGGCTGATTTTCTAACGCCTGACTTGGGGACACTGGACCTAATGTCATACATTCCATTGCATGAAAATTTTTTAGGAACTACTAAAGGCTGAAGCAAAGCATTGTTTGATTCATAGCAGCTCACTGTCACTTGGTATCTAAAAGCTTAAGGCAAGTCATCTCTACATTAAAAAAAAAAGATCACCATTAATATAGAGACTTCCATATCTTAGCTGTCAGTAATTTAATTTTGTACTTTCTGGCTAAACAGAACCTTATTCTTCTCTTCCTTTAAGCCTTTTTTCTGTCATACATAGTGTGTTCCCAGAAAACCCTATGCGCAAGTCTCCCTAACAGCTCTATGAATTGAAACACCAGTGATGCTAATTGCAACATGGCATCACATTTATTTTACGGCTTCTAGACATGGGCAGACAATGTGTCAGGATTTCAGATGCCACAGAAGACGACAAGTGTAAGGATGCTATCACCAGAGTTCTGTTACTGTGGGCTATCACTGTCAACTGGCTCAGTAAGCCTTGAAGCCCACTCCACAAAGCCGTGATCAGGTGGTGAGCTGGTACTGCAGTTTTGTCCCAGGTTCATTCAAATGTATAGCTCTTAGTGAGAGCAGAAGTTGTGATTTCAAGTTTGGCAGCGAAAGAGCATTAATATTGATCCGGTGTCCAGGGAACCCAAGTACAGATGACTGGTATGAATGTGAACGACTGTTTTTTCAGAGATAGCACTAAAATAAACACAGTGATAGCAATGCAAAGAAAATGTTTTCAAAGTAGTTCTGAGTGTGGCTTTGCTAGAAGAACACAGTGCTGTTCTGCTTTTTCATGCATCCAAATGAGCACTGATTCTGAAACTCATCTCGCACCTGGTAGATCCTACATGGATCTAAAGACATTGTGCATGGCATGAAAAATTTTCCTTTTCTGAGCTCATGCTTCTCTGCACTGCTATTTCCAAGTTGCACTTTTGTTTTTTCCTATTCATAATTAAGGCATTGACTGTATAAGGGTGCACAGGACACAGCTTAGTGCCTCTCTCCCTGGTGGAACAGCATAACCTTCAGCTGTGCACCACAACCAACCTCTCACAGTGAGCTGTGATGGGAACTAAGCCCAGGAAGGCAAGCAAAGAAAGATGACAGAACAAAGGAAAACACAGAGAGAGAAAAGATTAAAATCTTCTCTGCATTTCTCATCATGATTTTTCCCATTCTTTATTGGCACTAAAAGCATACAAACTCTAGGAGAAATTCAGATTTTTTTGCAGAACATCTTGCAGAGCACATCAGACCAGACAGAACTACAGTGATGGTAAGTGAAGCACTGGCTTCACTGAGTCAATGGTAGCTCTTCTTCTCTTGCTTTTAGCAGGGTCCGAATTCCTCCACATGTTAACAAATTAAGCTACTGCTATGGCCTCAGTTTTATTCAAGTGGCTTACTTAGTTTATTTTTTGAGCTTAGAAATACTGCTAGAGAAAACTAATTCCTGGGAAACAAGTAGAAGGAACATCAACACCCTGCGCACTAAATTTCATCCTTGTAGCAACAGCAAATAAGAATTATATCTCTAAAACAGAAAACTTCCTGTCTACTTTTGCACTGGGGAAGTCAATATGAGCTGTAAACTTTGATTGCTCCCCTTCCCTGTTTCCCGCTTTGCCTCCTGCACCTTCATGTACTGATTCAGCTCCATTGGCCAAAGCAACAGAGGAAGGAAAGATTTAAAACCTTGCTCTCTGTCCAGCCACTTGCTCTGTTCCCAAGAAGGCTGCATAGAAATAGCATCTCTGTGCAGACATCAATGTCAAGGAACAGCCAAGCCCCTTGACTTTGAATGCCAAACTTTTCAGCTCTTGCTTTTTTATTTCAGTCCTACTTTCCTTGTAGCTGTGGCATGAAAGAAATGAAAAAAACCCCAAAACTCAACTCAAGCATTTTGGTATAATACTTAATACTGAAGAGCAGCATTCAATTTGAAATTTTCTTTCATTTTCCCATGAGAAAAAATTGCAAGTGATTGAATAAGTAAATCCCACCATTTCCAGCTTTTTATTTGATTAATAGTAAATTACTATTTACCATTTACTAAACTAGTAATTACTTGAGGTGACAGAATCGCTTCCATACTTGTTATTGCTATCCTATTAGTTATTTTAGACTAATATGAAGTCTAAGAACTTTTTTATGCATTGTTCCAGCTAAATATTTGCATATTTTTCTTTAATCCTAATGGAATACTCTTGCTTTTGCTCACATTTTTTCTTGAGCCCAGTGAAAATTACCATAAATATAAAAACCAGCAAAAGTCAGGCAAGCTGTCTCAGTAACCTCTGACAAACTAAGAGCTGTCTTTCTTACTGAAATATAGGAGAAGAAAGTGAAACTTTAAGTGTTATTTTATAGCTAAAAACTTCAAATTCTGAATAGGCATGTCAGGATATGAAGAAAACTCTTCTGATTTGTTCCAGAAAAGTGTATTATCCTTGAATACTGTATTCAAAGCAGTATTTCTGAGAGCTCTACACATAACAGAGAGGCATCCTCTGACTCTGAAACCACTATGATTTCCTATATTCATTTCATAGAATGGCCTTGTGCAGTGTATAGAATACTGAAAAAGACTCGATTTGCTGTTTTTCATGCAGCAGATGTTTTCTAGTGTTGAAAGAAATGTAATAATAGAGCTATTTGAAATGGATGTTTTGACGACTATCTTGTTTATTTTAATTTTTGTTGAGGGATTGTCTTTTAACAAACAATAACTACCATATTTCAAATGAGTGAATGATTCTGACTTTCATGTTTTTTGCCTTCCTGTGCTATGTCTTAACAATATGGAAGAGTCAATAGCTCAGAGATGACAATTAAAGAAAAAAAAATCAATGGAAGACATTTAAAATTTTATTCTAAAACCAGAACTTTTCTGCCTCTTTTATGTTGCAATGCAATAAAAAGTTGTTATATTCAAGAAGTTGCTTCCTGTTTGGGAAGAAGCAATGCATAAATGCACAAAAAATGAAATGACTTTTAGCAATGACTTAACTTCTACTGCAACATCTGAAGTTAACATCCCAAGCTCCTTCCAGGTTACTAACTGGGAAAACAATTGCCCTGAGCTCAAATAAATTAAGAAATGAGAAAAAAGCTAACTGCAGCCACAGAGCTGCTGAGCAGCCTATGGTGGTTATCAGGAGCTTGTATAGTTCTGAATGTGTCAGCTGATGTAGCAAAAACCTAAAAATGAAACTATTGCCCCATCTATAAAATTTGACAACCTGTCTACGATAACATAAATGCTAAGGCAGAGCATTTGTGCTTCAAGTTTTCAAGCAATCAAATTTGCAAGGCAAGAGATTTGGTCTCTGCAGTGACCCAGGTTGTGAGATTTTGAAGTAAAAGAGAAGAGAAAATAGACGTATGAAAGAAGTAATTGAAATATAACTCATTAATGAAAAATCAGCTCTGAAAGTGTTTCCTTTAGATGTCATCTAGGAAGCTATTGGTGCAAATAAATCTGTAGATTTTATCAACTTCAATAGCATGTTGCCTATACTGATATTCATCATGCCTAATTACTAGTTTCTCCAGGCAGTTTGTATATGTGCATATGTAAAGCTATTACTTAAAGAAATGCTGACTGACAAACTAAAGTATGCCACATGCAGGTACTGAACAATATTGTCATCCTGATCTAAAAGGAGCTGGAGTGGACTAAAAATGGAAATTTAAGCTCATTCATTTTTTATTTTAGTTGAATGCTAGTTAATCAGAGTGAAAAGAAAAGAACCAAATATTTCTTCATAATTCAGCTGGTTCACACCTCACTAGATTCCTCCAAGGAAATGAAGCAACTGAATGTAAGTGTGAGTAAGGTGCGGTGGTGATGGATGGTAGGAGTTCAGCATTAGTGTACATGGATACTTGAAAGGTCTAATACAGGGACATTGCCTGCTGTGCTCTAGTCCTTTTATGACACGTGAGCAGCAGCAGTGAAGGCTTCTGCTCTAGGGTGTAATGAAATGGGAATAAACTGATTAAACTGGAAAATGTTCCAGGTTTGACAATTAGGTCTGTGGGATAAAATATTTATTGTACAAGGTAGGAAGCAGAGAGAGAGAGAGTTACACTCTGCAGAAAATGCCTTCCAATTGCAAAATGAAAATGAACTACTTATGTCATCCACATTAAATCCAAAATTTCATGATGGTGTTTCTTCTCTGCAGCATCTATTATTAGTATTAATTATTTGTATACCACTGAGAATGAGCTTGGTATTTGATAGATAAGTATAAAAAAAGTATGTCTGCTCAAAAGAACTCACAAGGGAAGAAAGTACTCAGTGAATATTGCTTTAGACTGCTTGTCTTCACAACGTTAATGCTTTTTATCACAGTAGCTTGTGTATAATAAAAAGTGAAGCTCGAAAGTACATTTCAGTGATGCTCACTGAAAGTCCTCAAAATATTATCCTCATTTTATGGCTAATATCCATAAAGAGGGCTCTATAGTTTTAAGTTAAAAATGTTAAGTGTCAAGAAGCTTAGGTCTGGAATGAAATGGAGAACTATTCAGCAATTCCTAAATGACATTAAAATCCAACTCCACTCAATGTCTCACTGCCTGATTTACAAAATTCATTCAGCCCTAACTTTATGCATGTAAGGTCCTGCAAACTCTGTAAAGGTGGAACCCTGAGGATTATGCTGAACCACTTGATGATCAAGAACCATCTATGGCATCTGAAAACTAACATATTTTCAAAAGAAGAAACAAAAAGGGGTGATTACCAGACAGTTTAGCAGGGAAGGTGAGAATGTGTAAAGTCATAGGGTTAATTATATCTGATTTCAGTGCAGACCCCATGGTTCATTTACAGAAGGTCTAGCAAAGAATTTTTTAAACAAATACTTGTACAATGTTTTGTTCTGAAAAGTGGGGGTTTATAAAATCATAGAATGGGTTGGGTTGAAAGGGAGTTTTAAAGATCATCTATTCCAACCCCTCTTCCGTGGGCAGGGACATCTATCACTAGATCAGGTTCCTCAAAACCCAGCCCTATCCAGCCTGGCCTGGAACACTTCCAGGGATGGGGCATCCACCACCTCTCTGGGCAACCGGTTCTGGTGTCTCAGCACCCTCATAGTAAAGAATTTCTTCCTCATGCCCAGTGTGAATTTACCCTCTTTCAGTTTAAAACCATTACCCCTGGTTCTGCTACTACAGGCCTTAATAAAAGTCTCTCTCCATCTTTCTTATAAACCCCCTTTAAGTACTGAAAGGCCGCAATAAGGTCTCCCCATAGCTTTCTCTTCTCCAGGCTGAACAGCTCCAACCCTCTCAGCCTTTCCTCGTAGGAGAGGTACTCCATCCCTCTGAATATTTTTGTGGCTCTCCTCTGGAACTGCTCCAACAGCGCCATGTCTTTCTTGTGCTGGGGATTCTGGAGCTGGACACAGTACCCCTAGGTGGGGTCTCATTAGAGGTGGGTAGAGGTGAAGAATCATCTCACTCGATCTTCTGGTCAGACTTCTTTTTATGTGGCCCAGGATATGATTGGCTTTCTGGGCTGCAAGCACACATTGTGGGCTCATATCCAATTTTCTGTCCACCAATATACCCAGGTCCTTCTTGACAGGGCTGCTCGCAATCCATTCGTCACGCAGTCTGTATTGATACTACTGACTGTCCCAACCCAGGTACAGGATCTTGTACTTGGCCTTTTTGAACTTCATGAGTTTCACTTTGGCCCAATTTTCTAGCCTGCCAAGGCCCCTCTGGATGGCCAGCTTCCCTCCAGCATGCTAACTGCACCACTCAGCTTGGTGTTTACGGCACAATTGCTCTTTCAGGAGGAAAAAAAAAAAATGGAAATCTTTATTGTAAAACAGCCATCTCTGAGGCGTAATCTATTGCTGAGCATCTGAGATATTAGTATTTTGCTGTAGTGGCTTTATGTGCATTTAGTATTTATGTAAAAAACCTATTGTACATTAACTGTGTTAGCACCAAAGACTACAGCCTGTGAAATTCTGAGAAATGGCACTTATGCTCCAGTAATTTATTTCTAAGTATTTTTCCATTGCCTGTAGGAGAGAAATGCAATGGGAGAATAACTCTCTGCCGGCATGCTTTGTTGTTTATAAGGCAAAGTAAATAACGGTGAGAGGGAGGTGAGCAGCGTTAAAATTTCCAAGACTGACAATCTGAAAAGCTGGACCACAGTAGCGGTGCAACTTGACTTTTCAATAAGCCTTGACTGAGTTTTCCATTTTCTGACAAACCACATCAGTAGGTTATTCCCTGGGTTTCTTCTGCACATCCGAGGGTTTCACAAAGAGCTGATCAGGATGTAAAACTCAGTAAGTTTTTTGAGACTCTACTGAATGAGTGAAAGAATGAGGAGCAGGCTTGAAAGAGCTTAGCATTTTCTGTTAAGTCAATAAATTGATACGGGTCTTCCACACACTGGAGATGCAGCTTGCTCAGCTTGACTATAAGTGGATATCATGTCCTCTATTAGCAACCTGTCAAAGGCTTAAGACATCTGAAGGCAAATTGGGGACTGCAGAAAATCCATTTTATATCTATATATCTATATATCTTTCAACACAGGCAAGAATAAATTGCATCACTTTTACTACTACTTTTCTGTCACAATTTCCCATCTTTTCTATGTCTTTTGCCTACAAAACATAGGCGAGACTAGGAAGAGAATTAATTACTTTTTAAATGTCATTTGAAATATATTAATAAATTACTGGTAATATTCTTATAGCTCAACTCTAAATTACTTCAAAAGTTTAAAAAAGCAGCATTTTTCTAAGCATTTTATATATAATACTGTTGTTATGATATGATTTATAGTAATGCTAAAGACTCCAGCTACAAAACTTCTTGCAGAAATGAAGGTATATACTTTATCTTTAGGAATAGTGTCTTCTTAATAAATGAACATTATTCCGCTTGTGGAAGTTCAGCTGTCTGTTCCCCTAGCCTCTACACCATGCAACAACAAACACAACATGGATATCACTGGCCCCAGATATGAGTGGTCACCTCTACAACAAGACATGCTCCAAAATGACAGATGACACATTGGCAGTTATATCTTTTTAAAAACATGTGCACTCTTTCACAGCAGAAGTCTGGCTTTTGCCGTTATTTTTCACCCATTTTCTAGCATAATCAAAACAGTTCATTACATGTTGTTTTCTGTCCAGTGCCCAGACTAGTAGCCATAGACTTTAGTGCATATGTATCTGACAGGATAACAAGATAACAGGTAGCTCCTTCTTTCAATACACTCAGTACGTAAGACTGCATAACTGGAAACTCTCCATCAGGAAAAGAGATTTCTTCATTTTTCTCCCGTTTCTCCCTTCCATACACATTGCTTTTGTAGACCCCCACATGGCCTTATAGAAATTTAGTTCAAGAGTTAAGATGTAGTTCTGGACCAAATGAATGAAAGGTACTGTTCCTCTTTGCTACATCCAGTCTGACACAGAAACCAGGGCCATGATTTACCACTCCCTCAGGTCTGCCCCAGGGCATCCTATGCTTTTGTCTCATAACACAGCTTTAGTTACTTCCTGAGGCTGGAAAGCAGGAGGAGGTGAGGTGAGACTCTCACCCTTCACTGAGTCAAACACTGGAGTTAAAAGACATATTTGACTGTCTTTTTGCCACCTAAAAATGCATGAGTTTGTTTGATTTTAATCTCAGTGTTGAAGGCTCTTTCAGACTTATTTTGACTGAGAGGACCTCAGGTGGATTGCAGCAGGCAGGTATCAACACCTGGTTCTTACTGATACATTACATCACACAGCTTTCAGAAAGGGACACAACTTCAATTAACTTCCTATCTATTTGTAATAACATGAAGATAGATTCCTTCTATTTTGCACTAATTATCTACGTTTATACTACAAAAACAAAAAATGTCTTCTATGTGTCAATACTGTGAGGTGCACTGAAGGATTAAATGCACTCATTTACTTTTTCTCAATGAAAGTTTATTAAGCATGGGAAATAGTTTCAAGATGTGTTAAGAGGTAAAATTAGCAGCATAGCCACTTTTCAAACAGCTCAGACGCTTCTTTAAGTGAATCCATGATAGTACAAAAACAATTTTCTAGTTAAAACAAATTTTCATTACACACAGAAATGACAGAACGATCACCTGCCAATGACAGAAGACAATTGCAATCGACAGCAGCATGACAACTCGGTTTAGCGAATACTGAAAGTATAAGCGAAATACTTAGTGTGGAATAATTAGAACCTCTGCTTCTGACTTAAACACTCTCCTACACTAATTTCTAACCATTTCTAACTCATTGTCTTGATGGATTGAGACACACCATATCCGACACAGGAGTAATGTAATGTATTCCGTTAAAGGCTGCTGATTATACGCACAGTGACAAACAATTAGTGTAACGATCCAGTGAATGCCAAGCTTATCACAACATTGTATAAGATCTCATGCACTAGAAATTACCTTGACCACCTTTTCATGCTTTCCATATTACTTCATTGTAGAATGCAAATTTGAACACCAAACCTGAAAGGCTGCAAAGGGATTGATCTATGTAAAGCCTGTACTGGGGAAATGTTGCCTTCTAGGCAATCTGGAAAATAAATTAAAAATGATTAGGATAAACTGATGGAAATACAGAGGCAGAGTCAAGAGTTGGCATTTTGCTCAGTATTTATTGAAGCAAGATGATTCCAACACGAACCCTTTGTAGGAAGTCTGATGGCATGGAGTTTGTTCACCCCTTTATCACTCTGTGCTCCACCACTGCTGCTCACCAGAAGCCCCCTCCTCTGCCAGAACCAAGGTCCATCAGTGCTCAGCACAGGCACCCTGCTGCCTGGCACAGGCACCTTCAGCTGAGGGCAAACGCAAGCTCCACTTCACACATTTACATGGGCCGTACATTGTACTGCAGCATTACTGAATTAGCAATCCACCTTCCAGCACCCTCTGGAGAAGGTAAGAGGGGAGCAGCGCTGCGCCTGTGTTCATTTCTATCTCAGAAGGAACATGCAGAGGAGTGTGAACCAAAAGCTCCTGCAGAGCAGGCAGTTTTCTCCCCTCACCTCGTCTTCTTCATTTCTGTCAGGACTGTGAGCTGACAAAGCCGAAAAGAAGTGGGGAGAAGCCTTCCCTCTCCCCCTGGACCGAGATGAGCAGACAGAGAAGGGGGCATGCAGCAGGCGAGGCAGGGGATGGCACAGAGGCCTGTTCCCCAAGCAGACCACAGGCCTCTCTGCCAGGGAGGAAGCAGGGCTACAACCAGGAGTAAAAGGAGTAAGGGAAGGGGTACAGGGAAATAAGGGCATAGCATCTCCCCGCCTCTTCCAGACTAGGAAAGGGGCAGGGACACAGTGAGGGACTGTGGCCATGCGCAGCCCACGCCAGGGCACGGACAGCCCTGACGGACTGCAACATTGCCTACAGCTGCATGGCGAGCGGTAGGCAATACAGGAGATTCCTAGAGTGCATAGAGGATAACTTTTTATGCCAGGAATTTGACATCCCGACCCAAGGGGATGCAAGGGGTGAGGGGACTGGAGCATCTCTCCTATGAGGAGAGGCTGAGGGAGCTGGGCTTGTTCAGCCTGAAGAAGAGAAGGCTGACAGGGGACCCAATATATACTTACAAATATCTGAAGGGTGGCTGTCAGGAGGATGGGGCCAAGCTCTTTTCAGTGGTGCCCAGTGACAGGACAAGGGGCAACAGGCACAAACTGAAGCATAGGAAGTTCCGTCTGAACATGAGGAAGAACTTCCCTCTGAGGG
>Ga0065711_1039031_pt1 | contig 18203 bp, 13 predicted proteins | sample Hoacrofraction12_FD_59098 | JGI IMG/M metagenome (GOLD analysis project Ga0065711, IMG submission 59098) | Hoatzin crop microbial communities from Cojedes, Venezuela - Epithelial fraction 12 v2 (version 2) | ecosystem: Host-associated > Birds > Digestive system > Esophagus > Crop | place... | reverse complement strand
AGGCCTCATCTGGAGTACTCTGTCCAGTTCTGGGCTCCCCAGTTCAAGAAAGATGAGGAGCTACTGGAGAGAGTCCAGCAGAGGGCTACAAGGATGGTGAGGGGACTGGAACATCTCTTCTACGAGGAGAGTCTGAGGGAGCTGGGCTTGTTTAGCCTGAAGAAGAGAAGGCTGCGAGGGGACCTTAGAAATGCTTATAAATATCTCAAGGGTGGGTATCAGGAGGATGGGGCCAAACTCTTTTCAGTGGTGCCCAGTGACAGGACAAGGGGCAACAGGCACAAACTGAAGCATAGAAAGTTCCGTCTGAACATGAGGAAGAACTTCTTCACTCTGAGGGTGACGGAGCACTGGAACAGGCTGCCCAGGGAAGTGGTGGAGTCTCCTTCTCCGGAGATATTCAAGACCCGCCTGGACAAGATCCTGTGCAGTCTGCTGTAGGTGACCCTGCTTCAGCGCGAGGGTTGGACTAGATGACCCACAGAGGTCCCTTCCAACCCCTAACATTCTGTGCTTCTGTGACTCAGCACTACCCTCCTGTGGGCTTTGCTTCAGTGGTTTCTTAGAATACGATGGCTGGAAATCCTCAGGGGTTGTGGGGTTTTTTTTGTTTTCAGACTCTTCATAGCAAAATTCTCCCCGTTTCCCTGCCAGGGAAGTCACTTCCCGCTTCTTGGCACATCTTTGCTCACCCTGGGGTTCACGTGGTTTCAAAAATAAACAAATAAAGGTAGGGATAAGAAGCAAGCCTGCTTGAAAAATTTAGCGGTTGGCTCGCCGTTGCTCTTGCATTTTGCAGGCGGTAGGTGTTGCTCTATTTGCAAGGCAGAAGTCACGCAGCAGACTCCATCGGCATCCAGACATCCCAGGCTTACTGTCTCCATCACCTACCCCCTGCCTGAAGCTGGCTGGGCATATTATCTCCTATTTCTGTCTTATTTAATTTCAGGCCTTTGAAGAGGGGTTTTCTCTTAGCCCATGCATATTATGCCTAGGTTAGTCAAGGTTTGTAGAGGCAGTTAACTTTTTTAATCTTTTTAGCCATTATCTATCCATTCTCGCTGGATTTTGAAGAAGAATGTTGAAATCCTTCTGGCACAAACCCCCTTTACAATGTTGGGGAACCCGTTCCTCGCTGTACCTACAAAGCGTGACATTTTGGGCAAGGGGAATTCACTGGTTTTTGAGAAATTATAAAAGGCGCAGTCAAAACACAAGTTACCCACGTCTTCCTCCCCTAACCAACTCCCATCAGCCACAGTACAAGGATAGCAGTCCACAGCAGCTTGTACCCACTTTTTGTGACGACGCCTTCAAGGTGGATGATGTTGGGGTGATCGAACTGCCCCATGATGCTTGCTTCTCCCAAGAAATCTCGCCTCTGTTTCTCTGTGTAGCCCACCTTCAGGGTTTTGATAGCCACCGGAAACTCACGCTTTCCCTGCAGCTTCAGCCGCCCACTGCAGACTTCCCCAAATTCACCTTCAGAGAAAAATCAGAAAGAACAGGATCACAACATGTTGAAGGAAAGCACAGTGCGCACGCCTGTCTACAGCACGCAGCCCAGCCCCTATAGATAGCTGATCAAAAGCATGCAGGGCTGTCCTGCTTTCATGGATGTGGAAAGCTGAACACAGTGACCACTATCTCAAATAGCCAGCATACCACAAGTCAAGTAACTCATAAGCACAAGAAAACTAGGAAGAAAAATGTAATTTTCCTATGTTTAAAGAGCCATGTTTTATGTTCCATTGGGCTTTTTCCTCATTTCATGTTTTTGTCTACTAGATGAAAGAGTCCTGTCACATCCTATATCATCACCCTGTGTAGATAGCTGTAAAACACAGGCCACTTGCTTCTTAAGCTTCCTTTGGTAAGTTAAATAGATGGAATGCTGTTAGCCTTTCACAGCAACATATGTTTTTATCAACTATAAACCCTTTCTGATTTTATGACCACCTTTTTAAAAAAGTATCCCAAATGGATTTTTTTTCTGGTGAACAGTAAATTACCTCCAAAACCACAATTTCAGAGGACAGAAAATATTCCTAAAGTTGGGTGCAAGTCCAAACAAACAGGAAAGAAAATGGGAATTTCTTCTTTTAACCAAGGAAGTTAAAAGCTTTGGACTTTGGTTTGTGCTTTTTTTCCTCTCCCAGGTGACTTCTTATTCTTAATTTTTGCTTCCAGACTGACCGTAATGGGGGAGGAGAAAAAGGTTAAAATGGTGAAAAGCACCTGAAAATTAAGTGGCTCGTTTGCCTTAGCATCCATTGAAATTACCCCTTTTCGTCCAAACGTGACCATTTTCTGCCGTTTTCAGTTCACTCCCTGAATTTCAAAACCGCCGACAAAGAGAGGTTTGTCCCAAGCTTCAGCTGGAACATGCTCCCCATCACTTGCACTACTTGTACCTAACAGCACAAGTATTTCACGGCACTTCCCAGATCTCTCGTGTTAAGAAAGCCAACCCTCCATGCTGCTAGGGGTCATGAAATGCATTTCCATACCAGCTCCGATAACTCTTTCAATGGTTATGCACGAAGCTTCAATTTCCTTAGCGAACTCATGGACAGCTTGATTAGGGTCCTCGTAGGTGTGTGGGTCAATGTAGGTCCTTACTCCAGGCAGCTTAACTGCAAACACAAATGAAGAGCGTTAATGGCACACAGCATGACAGAAGATGGGCTATACACACTCCTGTCCCTTGCACTCTGCTTTGTTGGAAAACACTGCGGCAAGGAAACCTGTTTCTATGCGAAAAATGAATAGCACTCTTGGAAAATTACATTTAGTTTATATGTGACATACGTGCAACCTCATCATATTTAAAAAGCACACGATAGTGCTCAGCTGCAATTATGCGCAGCTGAAAATCCCTCTCAGTGCTGCGTAATGGGCTGGTCCAGGGTGTGGTATAAAAGGACCCCTTTCTGGACCTGGAGAGGGTAAGCCAGGAGGAAAAGTACAAAAAGCAAAATGTTAAGGGAACAACTTGCAAAGCATTAGTTGGATGGATGGGGGTTGATGGAGAGCTGCAATAAATTATGCCCTACCAGTCACATATTAGCTAATCAATCGGCCACATTATTTCAGATAGAGTTACTGAGATTTAAATGAACTGAATATTTGCAGTACAAAGCCTGTGGGTTGTACCAGTATAAATATAATCAATAGCAGGCTTTTTCTCCAGGACTTGGGGGAAAAAGTATTTTCATTATCCATATTATAAGTTTGTTTTGACAATCATTAAGGCTACTCACATGAAGAACTGCTCATCAGTCTAATAAGACAGCTACATTACACTGTGGCTCTTAATTGATTTGCTTCCTGCTGCCTTCATTACATAGCACTAATGGAAATTTGACTTTCACTCAAGATGCGTTTGCCTTTTCCACCCAAAAGGCACCTTGCTGTTACCCATCCCCAGATCCCACAGCGCTTGACGAAGGAAGGCTTTTCAAATGCTTGCTTGAACGCATGGAAGGACTTATAGTAACCATGAGATGTGCTTTCTAGCATCACCGCAGAGGGCATTAACACAGCATTTCTGAAAGCTTCCTAGGAACAACAAATAGGCGTTATTCCTCATGCCTCTGCAGAGGCATCCAAGGCAAAGAGTAGCTGTGGGCTTGGACTTCATAGCTGCCTGGGATGGAACAAGGGTTTCAAACAGGTATTCTGGACTGACACATCCAGACCATAAAAATGTGGAGTTGTTATGTGTGAACCAGGTAAAATTAATAGCACCTTGGGTCACACAGCAAAGAAAAAGGAACAGAACAAAATGGCTTGCTAGAGAGATCTGCTGCAAACGTACAGGTGTGAATAGCTGGGCACATATAAGGGTTGTTCAAACGTTCAGTTCTGCATGGGGCTTAGAGGAGGGGCAGCTGGGGACTTCATGAATCACTGAATAAACAACTCTTTTGTGAATTACCAGAAAAAATTTTCTTTTTTTTAAAAAAAACCCCTCTCAGTTGTATTTCTCATTATCACAGAGAGCTAAAACCACATATATACATGTTCGATCTTTACTCACTGTGGCCATTATGAAAATGCATCTTTTCTTCTTCCGGATCTTGTTTAGCCTTGCTATAGCCACATCGCCTGGAAAAAAAAAAAACAGAAGAGTGTTTTTGTCTCTGGTATGGCAGATCCCCGCCCTTTACTTCACACAAAGCACAAAAATGCAGAGCAGCGATGAATTCAGCCTCTCTAGTGGCTGTATTGCTGCTGTCCCAGTTTTAGCTCATCAAACTACTTGCAATTTCCCTAACGGGATTCAGGGCCCAAGGCCCACTGATGTTCAATTGGACTTGTGTTTCCAAATCCCATAGACGCTTCTGAACAACTCCACTCTACCATACATCTAATTCAGCTATTATTAACAAGAAAAAAAGCAAGAACAGGAAGGACGATGGAAGGGGAATGAGATGAATCATTAGAATTGCAGAAGCAAGATCTCCTGGACTGCAGAGCTTTTGGAGGCACCATGTTGTATGCATTGCACGCTCCCCTTCATCCGCTGGGCATTTGCACAGAACTTTGAATTTTGATACGTTAGAAAACAGACTCATTTAAACATTAACACCTTATACACATGCAAAATAATGGCTTAAAAAAAAAAAAAAGAAAACCTGTTGCCTCACTGCCTTCAAGGGTCTCCTATGTACTCCTGGCTCAGATGGGGTTTCCAGCACAACTCCTGTCTTTCTGCAGGGGACCTACCATTCATGCAGTCCCCTCCGCCCAGCAGCAATAAAGATGGAAGAAGGCACACACTCACTGCCAGACCTGTCTTGCTCCCACGTTAGCACCAGACCACGGTGGCAAGGATGTTGCTGAATCCCACCATGGATTTGCAACCACAGCCATACAGGAGCTGCATCTCCTCCAGGGCATCCTCCTATTAGTCTTTGGCTGCTCTTCCCTGACTCATCTCTCACTCTTCATGCTGGTTCTCTAGGTGATGTTATTATATTAGCATGAACTGGCTGCCTTGGTGGCATTTCTGAGACCTGCTTCACTTAGACAACCATGTAGTAATTCATAGGGTAACTGCACAGGCAGAGAACTGCTATATACACACACACATATATATATGTATTTCAAAATACTGGACGAGGTATGTGTGATGCACTTATACATGCCAGTCTTTCCAAAGACCTGATATGGTAACTGGATACAGGAACTGGATCATCCTTAAAGCAAACTGCATGGATATGAGACAGAGGGACACTGCTAGGTGGAGTGAAAAACCTGCAACAGACACCTGCAAGCCAGCCAGTGCGCAGTGGGATCGCTAGCTGGCACACCTCAAAGAAAGCCTCAAGTTACCAAGAAGCCACCTAAAGCTGAGAAACTTGGAGTCTTCTCTTCCATTGCCCATGATTTTTGAGATAGTGGGATATGAGCACTCCAGCATCACTCGCAGCAAGAAGAAGCATAGCATTAGCAGAAACAAAACTGCAATTAGGAGGAGGCAGTAATAGGCATCTGCATGAAACATGCCCTCAGCGTGAAGTCCTATTACAGGCAACTGCTGTCTGCCTGCATGCAAGGGGCCAAGCAGCCTTTTGGCTATAGGATTCTGGCACTGGATTTGTGAAACGATCACGATTACAAACAAAAGCTCTAACATGATGGGATGCACGCACCGCTGCTGAACTGGCCCCAGCAGAGCTGGACACCGGAGGGTTGAGGAGGATAAAAGCAACATGAGCTCCTGGGGTTACTCCGAGGAAGGGGAGCGGGCACACAACCTTACCTTGGGGAGAAGGGGAAACCTGTGCCAAGGGGAGAGGAGGAAAAAAACAGACTGCAAAGGTTATGCAAGTGCAGGGGAATGGATTGAAATAAGGTGCAGAAGACAAGAGGGGAAGCTGACAGGTGGTCTGGGGGCACAGGCAGGGAGATAAACAGGTCGCACTTGATAAACAGCCAGGCTATCCATGCAGAGCGCAATTTCAGCAGCAGTGACCAAGCTGAGACCATCACGCTCCGAATACAAAGCCCACGAGAGCGGCAATGAGATGCCTGGAGACATGGCTCGGTTATCTGCGTGTCGGTGCTCATCGCCTTGCTCTAGCAGCAGCAGTGCCATTTCCCGAGTTGGGGTCCTGCCTAATTAACTCAAAACCTAAGCACTAAGTGTACGTGGAGACTCTGGGAGTAAGCGTCATTTCAAAGAGTGTTTTGGTGTTCACAATCCCTGTGTGAAAACGGATTCTTATCCTTCTTCATCATAGCACCTCCCCCTTTAAGTATAGAAGAGATACGAGTATCAGTATCAATTCCCACTTCTGACAACCCCAATTTTTTCTGCTGCAAGTTGCCAAAAGTTACATCGGTTTTCCGCTATTTTCTAGATTGAGGCGCATAACTCAATTTTCCTCTTAAAAATACAGAAATGTTTCAATTCATCCTTCTACCAAATGCATATATAGAAGATTTCTTCTGTTCATCTTTTAGAGCAAACGCCCTTATCTCCTTCTCAGGTTTGGGGTACTTCACCTATAAATAAGCTTTTCTAACACTACCCTTTTTACTACCCGCATCTCCTGTTTCTTTGACCATAAAGAGGGAGAAGAAAGAAATGGGGAACATGCCATCGCTTGCATCCAGTGATCCAAGTACACCTTGATGCACCTTGTCCATGTTTTACTGCCCAGAGACACACTCAAAGGGCCAACGCAAACCAGTTGGCTCCAGCTGTCCCCCTCTCTCAAGCTGGGTAACACATACAGCAGCATGTCACATTAGCATACAAAATCAGAATCTGAGACCCCCAGAGCATTGTTAAAACAAGCCTCGACAAGACACGTCAAAGTGAAATGGCAGCTTGTGGACTGTGACAGCCAAGCAACAGTTGGGCGTCACTAACAAAGCTTGCTGCAAAACCTGCCTGTTGCAACCACTTGTGCCCTTCACACGCTCACTTCCTTAAACTACCCAGAGAAACAAGCATGTACACGCTGATTGGGGCTAAAACGCACCTCTTCCCTTCTTGAACTTCAGGTGCTTTAAATAACACACACAAGCAGTTTCTTCTCCTTTCTTTCCCAACTAAATCCCATAAAAATCTGCTATTTTAGGTTAACAGTCCTGATTCACTACGTGAATCTTACTGGCAGATACATGTATCTGAATACTGTGGCTTTGCAATATATTTTGGAGGAAGAAAAAGCTCCCACTTGTTTGTGAGATAATGCATTTCCACATGTGCATTTTCTTTTAATATTTATTGGAAAAGCTGCGAGTGAAAAGCCTCCTGATGGAAGACTCATTCTCTAGTTTATTGTCATTGTACAAGCCATAGATTGCCTATATCTTTTCTACATCACGTCCGCCAAAATCATAAAGATCCTGATGCTTGCTTCATCTCCCACTGAGCTGGAGACATTCAGCCAAAAAGTTAACGTAATTCAGCAGCACACCTGAATCTCAACTCATTTACTCCTGTTGTGGGTTTGTCCCAGTCTCTGTATCTAGAAAGCAGATGTCTTCCTTGCACAGCTCTGTGTTTTTCAGTAAAAGTATCAGAGGAAAAAAAAGTGAGACTTTAAATATTCTTAAGGCATCATGTCTTATTTAAAAACTACTTGCAGATTGGCAGGCAGCTTGTAAAATATTTATGGGGCAGATTATAAAAGTGAAGTTGTAAAATGATCCCTATATAGGTTTATAAAATATAGAAGGGACAGGTAGAAAGATAAAGAATCCAGCTGGGAAACCAATGCCTGCTGCCTCACATGGCAGAAGCCAATTCATGGAGAAAAAGCCTTTAAGAAACGAGGCAGGGAGATGCTTGCTCTCCCTGGACCAATGAAGATACTTTGCGTCTGACTCTGTGCTTCGGGGTGCCCTTGCTGAGTGGTTTGTGGCCCCTCGGCCACCCAAGGCATCCCCAAAAACCACAGCATGCCCACGGGAAGGAGTTTCTGTCTCCCTAGCTGGGGCCACCACTCTGGTCACAACTCAGGCAGGACAGAGTCAGGGGACTGTGGAGCTGGACTTTGGACATTCAAGCCCTGGGCAGTGATGTGGGAGAGTCTTTATGTACTTTTTTTAATAGGCATAGACCAAAGCATTTCAGCACACCGTCAACGCATTACTGGAAATGCACATGGGGACAGCATTTAGGCATCCCCAATGAGGAAAGGGACCTCACCTTGCTAGGTGCAGTCAGTACCATCAACGGCTTGTGCCCTGAAGCAGCATGCAATCTCCTATCCAGTCCTGCAGAGATTTATACATGTATTTAATCTCTTAAACATGTACAGAGACAAAACATCATTTGCTTTTCAGGGGTGAGACCTTCACTCAGAAGCACACCTTTTACAAAAAATCAACTTTGAGGAACGCTTCCAACCCATCTCGAGCTGTCATTTTACAGCAGGCTTGTGAGGACTGCAAGGTGGTTGCTTACCAGGGGTTAGTGCTGATTTCAGACAGTTTATCCCAAGATGTTAAAGCAATAAGGCTGCATACATGTTGCAGGGCAGGACTGCGTTCCACCCAGAGGAACAAACAAACATGGATCCGTCCATCTGGCCAAGATCCTGTCGCGTCAGCTCATGTGTGGAGACAATAACTTGTTCAGCAAATAGTTTTATCCTGGATAAACAACACCGATATTGAGAGCCAGAGGCAAAAGTCTACCTCTAGCAACACTGGTCCATGTTCAGCACTCGCCTTTACTGCTCCAATCCTAGAATACATTCAGCGTCATAGAATATATTCAGGTGTAAAATGAACAGCTTTTATTTTGGAAGTTGTTTCCCATTTCCCGTTCACTTTCCTCCTGCTTTTTTGATGTCTGTAATGAGTTACTTCATTGCACTGGACCAAACTTTCACCTGGACTAACCTGGAGGAACCCATGCAGGCTGGGAATCTGACTCATTCAACTCCTCTATCTACTCTCAAAGTCATATAATTTGGAGAATGGGACCAAAAGAGCAGTAAAAAGTCTTGAGATCACAAGCTTTGGCTCAGCTCAAAGATACACTAGACAACTGGCCCAAGAGGAACCAGGGCAGGTTCCCTTCCTAAGGGCTGCAGGCTGACCACCTTCTCAGCCGCTTTCCCAGCCACTGTTGTGCCCCTCTACACAGTGTTACCCTGCCTTCAACCTCCGATTAACTTGGAGGTCTTACAAAGGAAGTTTCACAGTTCCAGCGGTGCTATTTTTAGCCTTTAGTCTTCGCACTGAATGACTCCCTGCTTTCCTAAACCACCACCAGAACAATTAAAAACAATTTAAATGAGATACCATTTCCCCCTCTTGCAGGAAGCTCTCTCTGAAGTCATCTCCATAAATCTCTCTAAAGAGGTTGTCGTGCCTTCCCCTAGCACAGCCGATGGCGTCCGTGCCTTGAAGCCACTTTTCCCATTCCCCCTCTCAGCCTGCTGCCACATTAGTCTCTCCACAGCTTAGGAGGAAACCTGCAGAGGGTGTTTTCCAGGTCAGCCAAGTTTTCCCTATGTGTCTCTCTTCTTCATAGCCATCCAGTCCATTCCTAGTCTCCTGTGAGCAGTATTTTCCATTGTTGCCACTCTCTGGTTGGGGGCCTTGCTGAGGACATTTGAAGCATGACTGACATTTGAGCGAGGGATTGCTCGTGCACTGGTGGCACAGGCACAACAGAAGTACCGGGAGGTTTTCTTTTAGCACAATCATTGCCAAGACGGTGGCTCACAGGAACGACCGCACACACCAGAAGAACATTTTGCAGCCGAACACTTTGAGCTGAGCAGCCTTGCTTGCTAATGCTGGTCTTAAGCACTCAAAAGTCACGAAAACCAATTTAAAAACACTCTAACAGGAAAAAGCCTCCTGCTTTAAGGCCTTTGGGATTTGCATTTGCAAACTCCTCCCTGGTTCAGGCCTCTGTCAGAGCCAAAATACAGCACTAGAGGACCCAAAACCAGTCCATCTTGGCAACTGCTGTGCCCCACAGCCAGGGACTGCACTATGACCCAGCTACCACCGTGCAAAGCCTCAGCATCCCCCAGAAAACACAGCAGAAGGGTTTCACACCTTTCGCCCAGCTGTGCTGCAAAACCTTTCCAGTTTAACAACGCACATGGGACGTCCCAGCACTTCTATGGTTCAAGCAGCTATCTGATGGGGATGGTGATTTCATGAGTCTCCTAGGAAGCTTAGGAAGATCTCTGCCTGCATGGATTACAGCCGATTCAGAGACCTAAAACACAGTCCCTTCAGGGAGCAACGCAACTTGCATCCAGTCAAACCAGCAGAAATTAAAATCACCCTTCCTTTGATTAGTTAGAAAAGAGGGGAGAGTACAAGAAAGCAGAAACTGGTGAGGCAGCCGAGATGGTGGCAGAACAGGGCAGCATGCAGCACGGACACGCAGCTCTCAACGCCCGCAGAGTATGTCCAGTGCTGCTGGAGCATACGGTTGGCAAGCAGCATCATGTCATTGCCACATATGTCATACATCGGTGTGTACATGGATGACATACAGTTCATTTCACTGACATGCACATTACATGCCACTAAATACCTTTCCCAATCCCGCCTGCCCCCCGCCTCCTTTCTGGGGGCAAATTACCCTCCCCTGGCCCCTTTTGGTGACAAGAAGCAGAATTTGATGAAGTGCCCAGCATACATGATGTTTTATTATGACACATATAATTGCTGTTGTGGTGTCTGGATCAATCACAGGCTTTTATCCCCTGGGACCCCTTCTCTTGCTGGAGACACACTCTGCTTCGGATCACGCTACTTCAAATAGTTGAGATAGACAAGCTGGGTGCAGAGATCGGATGAGAGTGATTTCCAGGCCAGTACAAGAAAGGGAGGGAGAGGCAGACTGTGCACAGAAAACATGGAGATAGGACACGAAATAGGAGCCAGCACGGGTGGGAACACTGACCATGTTAGGCTCGGATAGGCAACAGCACGCAGAGAAGAAGCCCACCCACAGCCATGATCGCAGCAACTGAAAAGCAAACAAAAAGGCCCAGGATAAGGAATAATCCCACCACCCCGGCAAGGTGCAAATACATTTGCAACACTTTTATATGCACTTCTTCCTTCTTATTGCAATTATTATTTGGACCTTAACACCCTGGTCTGCAAGAATTTCATGGCATGTGCTACTGTTGGGGAAAAATGCCTTAGGGAGAGCGTATAGATCCTGGTCCTGCAAAGCAATTAACCATATGCTTCCCGTATTTGAATACCACCGTTAGGATTAACGGGGCCACCCATGTGCTTAAACTTAAGCACCTGCCTTGGAGCAGGCAAATTGACTTTTTCCACAAACGTGTGTGGTACATTTACAATTTCCTTTAAAAAGAAACAAGCACTGGATGAATGCGAGCCCTGCTTTTGCAGACCCTTATGCATGTACTCAACTCACACATCCCTTTCTAGGTCTCCTTCTAGCAGTGAAGCTTTGCATGCACATTACATATCTGCAGAAGCAGGACCTTGTGAGTTGTGTGAGAGCATTCAGCCTAAATAAACTCAAAATATGGTGAGTTGAAAGGCACTGCGTGCATCCACAGCTTGCTTTTGAAGCCTGCCGAGCCATTACTCTAGTCTAATCAGAGTATAGGTTCTCGCCTGGCATCAGTCTGTAACCCAGTGCTGGCTGCACCTCAGTAATTGCCCTTTACCCTTGTCAGAGAACTTGCATGGACAGTTTTTCTGTTACCAAATCTATTAAGGTAATTCATCCTGAAAAAGAACACAGTGCAGAAGAAACAACAGGAAGAATTTCAGTACGATACACAAGCAGCAGCTCAACGGTGCAGACATATTCCGGTTAAAGTCAGCTGAAGATCGCACTCATCATTTCTCCTCAAATCATTGCAACACGTCATTCTCGAAAAAAAAATTGTGTCTATCGGGTTGTTATAAAGTATAGCTTACAATGCCTAAACACATTAAAATAGCCTATTTAGACAAAATTAACATTCTGCAACTGCACCGTCTTAAATTATGATGCAAAATAACTTAAGGCATGCAATGATTTACAGAATTATATACTGGATTATGCGCTTACTTAAATTAGAACTGGTGAAGAATGTCTCTCTAAGCTCCTTTTGCATCAGCAAAACAACTTGCTAACATTTTCTAAACACTGATGCCAATATTTTTTTACTATAATAGACAATATTTTGTATTTTCATAATGCCCCAGCTTGTGCAGTCATACTAATATGGGAGCAGCTCAGCCTCCACAAAACTTCTTCATTGATCCAAGTTAACATCGAAGGCCCAAAACCCAAAAGCACAGAAAATGAACCCAAGCATTATATATCCTGAGTCAATTTTGCCATTTTCTGGGTTTAGCCTCACAGGATTTGAGTGCAGGGAATGGGTATGTCTCCAGAAGATCACTGTGGCTGTGATGACTTAGCTTAGATTTCAGCTAGGAAGCCCTTTCCCTCCTCACATTTTGTAACAGTTGCTGCCACCAGACCTTCCCACACCGCTCAGCATGCAAAGTCAAGGTTTTTGAAACAACAGTTCAATTAACCTGAAAAGCAACCACTTCCTTAAAATGAAAAGACCTCGTTGTTTTCTTAAACAAAGAAAACTCTTTGAGTACCTCATCAGCAACTGGGCTACTCTGAGACAAAATCAGTTCCCTGAGACAGAATCAGTTCCCTGCACTGAACGCAGAGCGCTTCAGATGTCACCTGCTCCCTTTACAGCGAGGAAAAAAATGCTGAAGTGCAAGGGAAATATGCCTCAGTGCAGCCTCATTCCTGCACACCTGTCACATAACACTGTGCACTTAGGGTCAAAATACTCTGAGGTGTAACATTAAGGGAAATCTAAAGCTCTCAGAAACAAACTAAACTGGATCAGCAGACAATAAAATTCACCTTCCAGACCCACGACCACTTGGACAGGTAAGTGAATGGACTACTTGGCCTGAACAGTTAGGACAAAGGAAGTTTTATTACCGCTCGTGTTAAAAGGAGCAATAATAAAACTTGATTTTGCAGATAAACTTCAGAATATAAAAATCCTGAGGCAAATAAAACTAAGTGTTAAAGTCCAGCAAACCCACCATGCCCTCGTGGCCACCGCATTTGGGTGCTGATAGCTTCTAGGAGGGACAGTTTCCCTGTCTGCTTGCTCCATGCAAGGCTTTCTTGGTCTAGGAACTGAGGAGCAGAAAGCAAACACTTTCCAGATGAGATCAAATGCTGCAGCAGGATAAGAGATCACCACTCAATGAAATACACCCGGACCTCTCTGGGGTTTTCGGATCTTTAGCCAGCAAGCTGACCTGTATCAGGGAGCAGTCAGAGTTGAACCGAGCACTGCATACATCAAAATTATCTGCAAAGTCTCCTCCAGCCTCACTGAATCAACCAGCAGACTATGAGAAGAGCTTGTGGGGGCTGCACCTGGCTCCAGCGGGTGGTCAGAGGGCCCTCCAGTCTGCTGCACGTTAACTGATGACACATGCACATAACGGTGAAGGCTACTGAGAAAACACTTGCAGTGCTAAATCCCCTTTGCTGGGAAAGAACAAGGTGCTGAGGCAGCGGTGTCTCCAAAAGCCAAGCTGGCTTGAAACAAGGTGTGACTTCTGCTTTGAGCCCTGGCTTCAATGAAAGGGCTGCAGATGGGCAGAGACAATGTAGAGGAGCCTGGAGCTGCAGCAGCACCTCCTGGATGCCTGTGGCCTGCTAGCATTGCCTTGCTTCTTGGTGAGGCCAACTCTACCGCTTTTGGTTATCTCAGGCACACAAAGAGACACTCCTCCAGTTCTAGCAAAGGTGACCCCTGCGATGCCTATGTGGTTTGCAAACCCAACTGTCCAGAGAGCAAACTTTAATAAACCTGTGCTAGGAGGACTTATCAAAACCCTTGGCATCGTTTCAAACCCTGGACTACACGCTTTGTTTATGAAATGTATATATATAAGATGGGCCCCAACAACTATGCCTGCAATCAATGTAATTAATTTACCACAAGTCTGCAGATGACCCAGAGAGCATTTGGAACTAAACTGCATTTCTAGTGGCTAGACAGATCTCAGAGAGGCTCTTCCACATATAGCTGCGGCTTTTAAGAGGTATAAGTTGAAGACCTGGAGTCATGATAAATGAAAGCCCCGTTTGTTGCTTTTAATAAGCTGCTCTAATGGGATATTCTTCAGAGGCTTGCAATTAGAGATTGAAACACTTGAGGGTGCCTGGGAGGATTTTTATAATCCTTCACACAGCCTTGAGCGATGGCAATGATTTCTTCCTGCATCTCCAGGTCAGGAGGCCAGCACTACGCCTAGCACCTTGTGAGTCAACATGCTTGCTTCAAACATCAGAGGAGCAGCAATACACACTGTGAGCTGCTAGGAATATATTCCTCCTTCGCCCAGAACTAAATGAATGTTTAAGGAGTCACCTCCTCTTCTGGCTGAGCTATACCTAGATCCCACGTTAAAGCACATCTCTGCGCTGTTTGAGAATAACTGAGAACACAGAAGTCCAAGCAGATGATATCTATGCAAGTAGTATGGGGAAGGAGTGCAACGCTTCCAGGGAAAGGAACTGCACTAAGAAAGACCTCTGGCACTGTAATTCGCTATGTCAGAGCTGTAAGAAAGTACAGATAACCTTTTTTCTAGATAAGAGGCCAAGTGCTGCAACATGGCATGCCCTCAGGAGAGGTCACACTTCCTGTTTCTACCATCCAAAGCAAGGTGAAATATCCACATATTCAAAAGTGCAGAGGGACGACAATCTAATTTTCTTCTTCATCCTCTACCCACTCCACAGCCAACAGAAGATACTGTAAAACCCCACTTTAAAACACTACATACACACAGGGCTTTCACCAGTGCTCAGCAGGAGCCTGGAGCTGCTACCACTGAAGCCAGGCTCCATTTTCAGCTTGAAGGGCAGCCCAGTTCCCTTCTCAAACTGGAAACAGGACTGGCACAATGCTATCAAATACACCATCTGAATGCAGGCGAAGAGTTTTCATCACTGACTGTTGCACTGCCCCACATTTCCTCTGTTCAGACCAAGCTTATGGTAACCGCTTATCTGTTCATGACGGTCCTCCTGCCCTGTTCCCTTGGCTGCTGCCAGAATAACTCAGAAATGATGCTTTCAAGAGCTATGCCTCATGGGCTTGGAGCTTAATTACAGATTTGGTCAACTCTCACCTCCTGTCCGGGCCAAAGTCAGCTGAAGGCAAATTAGCCTAGGTCCCTAAACCCTCCTCGAAACTGCAGCAGCTCAGACTAGCTTGCGGAGCCCAGTGTGTTTGCACAGAAGTGCTAAGCCAAGAAGTGTTTAAAATAAAAAAGAAAAAAGGTGTTGGAGCAGTCAAATTTGCCAAGGTGATCTAGGCAGGGTGCTAGAGATGGGGACTACAGGCAGCAAGATTTCCACACCGGCCCTGGGAAGGCATCACCCTGTGAAGAAAGGTGCACTGGAGCACTTTGTTTTTTCAAAGAGGGAACCTGTATACCAATACTGTTAATGCTCCTCTCTGGGAAAACGTACTGCCAAAGAGCAAAGAGGCTGTTAACATGACGGAGGCAGTAAAAACCTTGACCCAAACAGAAGTAGGACTAGACCCTGCCTGCTCTTGGTGCATGGGAATTTTCACTTGGCAGAGCAATAGCTTCTCCAACAAAATCCTTCCTCTTGTCAGGTGAATCGCGGGAATATTTGGCAGTAGGCAGTGTCATAAAGTGGCTATAAATCACAGGAGACAATGTCCTGTAGGGAGAAGGAACAGGCAAGAATGTAGAGATAAAAATCCTTCAAAAAGGACAAAAAAATTGTGACTCATGCTGGAAAAATTCTCTCTATGAAAAATGTTATCTACAAACTGTCTTCCGTTTCCTACGGAAATATCAAAAAAGCAAACTATTTTAAGCCCTGACACATATTGGAAAATAGGATTGGGGGGGGAGGTTGTGGAAAAATTCACCCATTTTGACCTTCCACATCACGGAAGGTTGCAAACACTGGCTCAGGACCTAGGATATACACCACAATCCTTTCACCCTCTCTGCAACCTGAAAGTCACTTTTAAACAAGATGCACAAATTTGTGTCCAGAAAGTAGGCCTCTGCCACCGCAGGGGCTGATATTTAAAAGTCTAAATCAGCTAAGGTCAAGGATGGATACTCTGGTGCAGAAGCCTCTAATTGCCAATACACAGGTGGCAAGATTTGTCTTTGCTTTGTCTTTCAAAGGCTAGTTCCCTGCCAGAAAGAGACCTTCTATATACGCATGACACAGGGCGAGGGGCAGTTTTTTGTTGCTTCACATCTATTTTTTTCTTAAGTTCTATAAAAAGCTCCTGCTGGTTCTTTGGAAGATCACTTGAGATAGAAAGGTCATCCATAATGGGTAGCTGGCTATAAATGCAGATGCACAGTCCACTTCTTAGTTATTTTGAGCAGCTTTTGCAAACATGGACAGCACTGCCCTAATAGCATCCCCATTTTAATCTGTAAAAGCCCATGCCTTTGTTTAGTGCTACAAACCTCAGATGCTTGAGGGACCAGAGGGAAGAGCAATTTGTTAACACTCACCCTAAGACCCTGTCAGTTTTGCAAACATGGCTTGGCCTGAAGGACAAAAGAGGGGCAACTGCTCTGGAGCAGCGGGTCTCCTTCCTGTGCATATGCAAACCTGGCTTCCTACCTCAGTTTGTAGGAAGAATGGGGCTGATGCCACAACGACTGTGGCACCTCATTGCTCCTTGCAAGAGGGAGTGCAAAGATCTCTTTGACTGGCATTGTCTGACATAGACTGTAAAACAAAAGTCTGTAATCGTTTTAGATTAATATATACTTCAACCAGGAACAATGCCAAGCGACATCTAATTCAAGCATTGCTAGGAAAGCAAAATGCATAGCCTTGCTCTATCTGTAAAATGCATTGCGCTTTTGAGAAGAAGACATAATCCTAACAAAACAAAGATAATAACAACTCCGTGTTCTTTAATATAATGCTTGTAGCTGGTTTAATAATAGATTTTCAATCCACTTCTCTTTTTTTGCTGAGACAACTACAGTCTGATTTAGTGAATCTCTTTGATTTGTAATCCTGATCGTTACATTATTAATATGCCCTTGATGTAAAGAGTGGCATAACTTAAAAAAGTGATCAGCTATTTTGCTTGGCATTTATGACCTTGGTCAGAGGACACATTATTTAAAGGAAGAGTTTTCTAGAACATCTGAAAGTAAATCAGCTCTGAAACGCAGCTTAATTGTTTAGGGCAAAGCGCATTTAGTTTCAAATTCCCAGGAATCTCCAGTTTCAGACACAAAGCACGTTTCCACAGACGGACGCTGGCATGTGGAAATGCCACCATGACTGCCGTTCAGCTGACCTTTGGTTTAGGGCCAGCTGCCAATGGGAAATGCCAAGCTGTTACTCACATTCATTCAAAAGAAGCGAAAAAAATGCAGAGATACTTGAAAGCTAAAAAAGGGAAGAGGTGTGGAAGCTTCTGCCTCCGGGGACCTAGCGGAAAACAAAAAGCCTGCAAAGCCCAGCACACTCACAGAATCACAGAATGGTAGGGATTGGAAGGGACACCCCTGTCGAAGCAGGGTCACCTACAGCAAGCTGCACAGCACCTTGTCCAGGTGGGTTCTGAATATCTCCAGAGAAGGAGAATCCACAACCTCCCTGGGCAGCCTGTTCCAGTGCTCCGTCACCCTCAGAGGAAAGTTCTTCCTCATCTTCAGCTAGAACTTCCTATGCTTCAGTTTGTGCCTGTTGCCCCTTGTCCTGTCGCTGGGCACCACTGAAAAGAGCTTGGCCCCGTCCTCTTGACACCCACCCTTGAGATATTTATAAACATTTGTAAGGTCCCCTCGCAGCCTTCTCTTCTTCAGGCTAAACAAGCCCAGCTCCCTCAGCCTTTCCTTGTAGCAGAGATGCTCCAGTCCACTAATCATCTTTGTAACCCTCTGCTGGACTCTCTCCAGTAGCTCCTCATCTTTCTTGAACTGGGGAGCCCAGAACTGGACAGAGTACTCCAGATGGGGCCTCACCAGGGCAAAGTAGGGAGGGAGGAGAACCTCCCTCGACCTACTGGCCACACTCCTCATAATGCACCCCAGGATGCCACTGGCCTTCTTGGCAGCCAGGACACACTGCTGGCTCATGGTCAACCTGTCGTCCACTAGGACACCCAGGTCCCTCTCCACAGAGCTGCTCTCCA
>Ga0065711_1039030_pt1 | contig 18204 bp, 7 predicted proteins | sample Hoacrofraction12_FD_59098 | JGI IMG/M metagenome (GOLD analysis project Ga0065711, IMG submission 59098) | Hoatzin crop microbial communities from Cojedes, Venezuela - Epithelial fraction 12 v2 (version 2) | ecosystem: Host-associated > Birds > Digestive system > Esophagus > Crop | place... | reverse complement strand
AAAAAAAAAAAAAAAAAAAAAAAAAGGAAGAAAAAAGAAAAAAAAGGAATAAAAAAAGAACTTGTCTGTTCTTCAGAATCCTAACTCTCTGTTGCCATGGTCACAAATTACCATAGTAACCATTAGATACATCTGTATTTTTCAATTAGAATTGCTTCTATTTTCACAAAATATAGATCCAATTGAAAGAAACTACTCATTCTTACCAGGAAATACTACAAAATTCAGAGTATAAATTGTGGCAGCACTACTGAAGTATACAAGCACACAGAAACTGGTTAACTGCAAAAAGGGGGGTGAGGGTAGAAATCAATCACAAATATTGCCATTTACAGAGCTGCTTCCTGCAGCTAGAAAATGGTCTGAATGGACAATAAAAGATTTGAGGACAGTTATTCTCTAACACTATTGTATTAGCAAGCCTCACTGGAAAGTGGCCCAATTAGAAAACGCAGCAAGCTTAAATAGCATTTTTAGTCAGGGGTTCACTGCAGTATTACTTCATATTTCTCCACTAGAGCCCCAGGTTGTTCCCTCCCCCCTTTCTAGGCAGGGCCTTGACTCTCACACACAGGAAATGTTGATGTTCAACTGTCATAATTCAACTGTTATCAGACAGGTTTCTGCTCGCCCTTTTTCAGTGATTGTATGTTACGCTATTACCCTCTGGTGGACAAAACGCAATTCACAACCCTCCCTGTGCCTTACTACCTTTAGATCAGCACTGTGCTAACAGAAACTTTGTCAGGAAAATGGTGAATCCAAACCAAGCATCGCTACATATTCTCTAATTTCTGCACTTCAGGGAAGGTCATCTTTACCTAGCAAGATCTGTCTTGGCTTCTCCATTTTTTATTGGGTTTTAATTCAGCCAACACTGTCTCATACATAGCTCAGCATGCTTGAATTTAGACATGAATTCATGGCCATGTGTCAAAATAAAACTTCATTTATTTCTATGTGACATTCACAACCTTTGAGAAATAATCGAACAGAGGAGTCAAAAGTGACGAGTCCATCAACTTGGTGCCTTCCCAAACAGGCAGCAACATGAATATGGAAGGTTTTTATTCAGTAGCAGGTTTGACAATCAGCGTAATTTACCGCCTAATCTTATAAAGTCAAGAAAAATTTTCAACTTGCTTTTTTAGAAAGTTACTAAGCATTACTTAGCAGAGGAGAGATGGGGCTGTTCAGCCTGGAGAAGAGCAGGCTCTGGGGAGACCTTAGAGAGGCCTTCCAGTACTAGAAGGGGGCTTAAAAGCAAGCTGGGGAGGGACTTTTTACAAGGGCATGTAGTGATGGGACAAGGGGCAATGGCTTTAAACTGAAAGAGGGTAGGTTTAGATTAGCTATAAGAAAGAAATTATTTACTATGAGGGTGGTGAGGCCCCGGCATATGTTGCCTACAGAAGCTGTGGCTGCCCCCTCCCTGGGAGTGTTCAAGGCCAGGGTGGATGAGGCTTGGAGCAATCTGGTCTAGTGGCAGGGGCGTTGGAACTAGATGAACTTTCAGATCCCTACCAACCCAAACCATTCTGATTCTATGACTACATTTATGATAAAATCTTGCTTCCCTTGTAAAAATTTTATATGCTTGCTATCTGGCCTGACTCTCCTCCCTGACCTGCTGCAAAGAACCTGATTGAATTCCCCATCTTTGATAAGTCAATATAGCAATGCATTTCTCCTGCTGGCACAAATCTTTTAGATAGTCTCAGACAGTTACGTGTTACAGAAGACTTGAACTCTTGCTCCTTTAGAATTCACTCACTGTTGCAGCCCTCTCACAAATGTTACTTCTGACATTATTTGGCTAAATACAGACAGAATACTCTTGGTCCAAAGGATCTGCAGTAAAGCATGTATCAATTCACTGCAAGAAAAGGGAAATACATCAAACTATGCTACTGGCAACAGATGCTCATATTCCCCCTGGAAATCCAGCCTTAGGCCTTGTTGTACAATTCACTGTATGATTCTAGGTCATAGGATTAAATAACGGAAAAAGGCTAAATTTCAGCTCTAAAAGACAGTATTTTTAATGTCTCCAGTCAGTAAAACAGAAGTAGTCCCTTGCTTAGTAAGAGAAAATGTAAGAAACATAAGCAGGTCATGAAAGAACAGGAGCTGAGAAACAGAGCAAGGAAGTAACGGTTTGCTTGCAAGGGGTTTACAGAAAGGTTTTAAGCAAAGAAGCAGCAAAGACCTAAATTTACCTGGAAAACTGCAGAAAAAAAACACCAGTCTGCCACTGCTTCTTTTCACTTCGTATTATTTTGATTCCAGTTCTCATCACAAATAGAGCACTGGCAATTCTGACATTGAATTTTGGGATTCTACAGACAGCCGTGTATATGAGTGTAGTGAAGTCCAGGATTTGGTTCATCCAAAAATGTAGTCTTTGGGGGGGTGGGGGGGTAGGGTAATTTCCCAGATGAATGTATCCTCTGGAGCTCCTCACCAGTACTTCCCCAGCATAACACACCTACTACAAAGTGATGCGAGATACTTGATATTCATCTGGTCCTCCCTGCAGATCAGTTGTCTGCTGAGGTAGAATTCAAACTTTACTGTTCTGAAGTGATGAAAGGTTCAAGAATCTCAATGCATGTAACTCAAGCCCACTTTAGAAAGGTAAGAGAGGTATTGTAAGACAGAAATCAGGCCCTAATCTGTAGAGCACAGAGTTTAAGTATTGCTTGAGGATCAGAAAGTCAGCAGTATTTCCTGGACAACTCTGTACTGCACACAGCCCATTTTCCACTCTAAATCTATCTCACAAGACAGGTTCTTAGCTGCTATGCAGGTTTATTGTCTTCAATTACTGCTCAAACCAATCGTTCTCAGAAGTTACTCTGCACACCTCTTAAGATCTCAAGTCTCTAGGCTTCTTAACAATACCTACAAATAACATAAGACCGAGTTATGTTTATAGCGTCTTGTAACCGTGCCAAATTCCAGATGAAAGGTGACCAGGAATCTTTTCTCCCCAGTAATGCTAAAGCACACCCCCATACAGCATATGCATTTCTGCACATACCAGCTCTTAAACACCAAATTTTTGGCTCCAGTTCACAAACAGCACACAGGAACTCCTGGGCAACTGGTTCTAGGTGGCCCTGCTTGAGCAGGGAGTTTGAACCAGACGACTTCAGAGCTCCCTTCCAACTCCAATGACTCTACGATTCTATGAGCTCATATAGCTTCACAATACTTTGCTGGTTTTCTACATATCCAGCTTTACAGGTCAACTCAGAAAGCAGCATCACAAGATGCTTCAGACAGGTGGCACATTACAAATTCTTTGTGAGTAAAGCAAGAAAAGCTATAGTACTGACCAGTTACATAGAGAGATGTGATTCAGCATCTCCCCAGCAAGTAGCAAAGTAATGTGGCCAATACAGCGTCTCCATCAGAAAGAAGGATTTTTTTTTTTTCCCCTAGATTTCTCTCTTAGGCAATGAGCCACACTTCCCAGTGTAATATGCAAGTTTGGAAGACAGACAGGAAAACTCAGCTCTATTCAACAGCTGCTCTCAAGCATACAATGACACTTCACAGTTAACATGCAAACCTCCTGGATACAACACCACGTGCAGATCAGAGAACCATCAGAGTATTCCTTAGTTGTCCCAGTTTCCTCCTAAGGCACTGTATTTCCTGCCGAGTAAGACGGCAAAGAACAAGTAACAATTTCTGGAAAAGTCGAGTTCTCTAGAAATCTTGCTATGCCAGGCAGAAATGACTTGGCAGTATATTGTGAGGAAGTCATACTTCCAACAGGGATGTACAAAAAAGCAAGCCCAGCACTGCAAAAGTACAATGAATGGAACTCAATTCACTAAAATAGGGGAAGGTGCAGCTTCCCCAGAACAAGCTTTGCAATTTTTTTTTTCGTTTTTGAAGAACACCGGTATCCCTCTCTCTAACACACCCTCTACCTACCAAGGAAGTTAATCTAGTCTAAAAGAAATCAGTCCCCCAGACTCAGAAATGTAACACTGGAGAATCAGAAACTTGATAAAGAACAGTAAGAAATTAAGATGTTTAGTTGAAGTGTAGGGCTTAAAACCTGACAGTAGTCCTCTCTATATTTTCCTATTTCTTACCCACCGTGGAGGACACTGCCAAGCAAGAAAACATTATGCAGCAAATCATTGCATTTCTCAGAAGGGAAACCACATTTCACTATTTTCTTTTCCAACAGCAGAACACTGACTCTTAGTATTATAAAGCATGGAGGTACAACATTTCTTTCCAAAAGGCAGTCATGGCTTCACTTTGTATCTCACGGTATGGGTATTCTACGATAATTTTTAGGCACACAAAGTTTGACACACACTTACCACCCCCACCTCCCCCTTTCAAGTATCATTTTCTCTTACTGCATTTCTCTCCACGCCCAGGCATATTACAGGAAAGGGGTATAAACACTTACTGAACACAATGGGTTCTACTGCTAGGCGAAGATTTAACCATTTGCTTAACTGCACAATGAAGCCCATAGATGATACTGAAGAGAAACTACATTCCAGCATTTCCTGACGAAAATACTGAACAGCTGATAAAAGCATTTTATCAAAACAGCACATTCAGCGTTCTCATTAACAAGAGAATTTCTATGCGAGACCTGCCATCCAATGCCAAACTATATCTAGAAACTCACTAAGAGGACACGTGAGTTGCGGCAGGTCTGCAGAGGCTTTGATCAAGCAGAATACAATCTAGCAGTCACATTTGTACTGGAAGCAAACAGTGTCCATGCTAAGACATTGTTCTTGCTCTGGGTAAGTTCTGCTGCTTGACATCATCAGCTTAGTATCACACACTAGATAATAGATCCTGATTCTACTCCAGACTCTCTCTTACAACCAGAAGTCATTTAATTCCCCTGTACAACAAAAGTCAGAGTAAGACTGACCTGTACTTACCCGCAGGCTAATGACACCAAGCATCAACGCTAAGTAAAAGATACTTAGCACAGGACCTAGCTCAGGAAGACAAAAGTAAATCCAAATGCCAAAACTGAGTCTTCAGAAATTCTTCCTGTGCCTCAAAGCAGGAAGAGGTACTACAAATCAACTGATTCTAGAAAACATTTTGGAAAATCACTGTATGAAAATCAAGTAATCTGAGACTATCACAATGCATGCACAAGGAAAATGCACGAAGATCAGTGTAAGGGGAGACTAACCAATCCTTGGCTTCCAAATTAAGTCCCTCAGGATGATTTACATAAATAATTTGCTATGGAAAGATTACTTGAAAATTTTACTTTTACTTCATTGAAAATATTCAGTCCTAATCTTCAACTTTACAAAATTTTGAAGGGCTGTTCTTTAGGACAGAAATGCTTGTGGAAGTTACTTGCAGAAGTGCTTCTGTACATTGTCAACAGCAAAATACTGGGCTCTGTGAAGAATCTATCATTATTTCAGAAACGTGAGAGCAAAAAAACGTGGGCAAACACAAATGTCTGCACCTACAGCTAAGAATGGTCTTCAGCAGGGAAGGAAGAGCCACATTCCTCTGATAAGTTTCAGTAAAGATTAAGACGATCAAGTATTCATTCAGACCATCATGTCTATAATGGTGCTCCCTCATTACAGATCTCGACAACAGGAACCCTACTAATCTCGCAAACTCCCACTCTGTTGACATGTGTATGGGGGATCTCCCCTTCATGTTCAACAGATTAGAATCCAGTATGGCTTGGCACGATGCAAATTTTCTCTGCAGCACTGCAATTTCAATCTCACAACACATATTCTACATTCAGTGTAGTTCTGTCCCAAGTGTTAGATATTGCTCAAGTCTCAGGACATCGATAAACATGGCACGTGGTCAGACAGTAAATTTGTGCAAGGGCTGCAGTAGGATAAAGCAAGAGGACTGATTCATCACAGTATTGTGCCCTACTCCCTGCTTTTTATCCCCTATAAATGGAATCTTGGAATTAGTGGAATTCATACATCTGTTATTTATCAGTTCTCATGCCCCGAGGACTGGATCTCCTAAAGCTGAGAGAGATAAGGGCTTCTGAAATTCTCAAGTATGCCCGCAGACGATATTGAGCCAGATTTTCCCTGGTCATCTGCTAGAATGAAATAATTTATCCGTACTAACAAGCATCAAGATGACATGGAGTTCAATCACTAACCGTAAAGCAACAATCTCCCTGTGAACTTTTCCCACCGCATAGGACTCGCCTCACTTTCATGCTCTCTCAGGAATCAATGTGAATAACAGAACCTGAAATAAAACTCAAGCAGCTTCAAAAAGAGCCAAAATCTTACGGATGCCCAACTTCCCTTCTCAACAGTTAACTCTTACAGATACCTGTATCTACTCCATCACACGTGCATATAACAGCACATTTTCTTCCTAACTCAGTTTTTCAATTATCTCCCTTCACCTTCCAGAAAAAGTAAAATAAAAACCAATCTCTTCATCTTCCAGTACTAGTAATGGCAATCTAGCAAATTCCTCTCATGAGCTAGTCCATTATGTTCAAAAGCACTCAGAATACATAATTTCAGTCACCTTCTCAAAGGGGATGGACATGACAGATACTGTCCATTCTTAAAGAGGATGAATCATGGTGGGCACTTCTTAACACCACACAGCTGCAGAAGAATACCCAGAGCAAGATCAGACATTTTAGGGAGCCATCCACCCCTGTGGAACTCCAGTGTCTAGTATTTTCCCAGCTTCTGTGCAATGGATGTCTCTAACCCCAGTCAGTTCTTCTAGCAAAGTTTCTTCCCAACTAGGGTTATACAGTGGGAATTCCAAAGCAACAAGCTATGTACAGACATACCAGCATTCCCACCAACAAAGAGATGAAAACGGGAAAATTCCTGAGGATGTGTATCCTCTACTCCATTTTTGGAATCCCAGCCTCCCCCTTGCCTTGGAATGAGCTCTACAAAGCAGTATCTGTTATGTACATGAATCTCAGCTCCCTTCCTTTGGGGAATTTCCCCTCAAAAGTGACAGGCAAATCCCGGGACAGCGATAGGTGCTGGGGAGGGGGATGTCTCTTTAGGATGACTCGCCAGAAGCAAGAGAGCCTGCAGCTTTCTTCTTAGGGCGGGCTTTCACACTTCTTACTGGAAGCTAAGGAGAAAGAAAAAGAGGCATCTTAGGTTAGTTTACTTAGCACCTAAATGTCTAACAGAAATATACAAGAATGCAGAATGAAAGCAGCACAAAACAACTACAACATCCTGACTCTCTTCATGTCACCCATTGTTTCAAAAACGCTATTTAACCATTCCATCTGGTTTTGGCTAGTAAACAAATCACTCTGAGCACATCTATCAAATAGCAACCAGGAGAGGATGATATTCTAAAACAGGGCAAGTGGAATAATAAAATTGAAGTCATCTGTCTTGACAAAAGATTAGACACAGTGATATTTCTAACTGGTGTTGTAGAAAAAGTTAGCTTCGAGCTAGCAGCTTGAACATTAATAATAGCTATAGCAGACAAAGCTAGCAGCTTAAAAATTAATAACAACTAGAGTAGACAAAGCCTATAGACGTGGCATGTGAACTGTAATGACCACACTACAACGTGCCGAATAACTAACTACAGAATTGGCTGAAACCAACCTGGAAGGACGTGATACTGTATAAGAAGATGACCACTTAGCAACCGCTTAGTAACGAAACAGGAAACAAATCAAACTAATGAAAAGCAAGAAGATCTCAGACCAGTTACTACTGGTTTGAACTATCACGTGAGGGGTGGGGAACTTCGATTCTAAGGGTATAATTGCCCAGGGATTTCTCTGTTCGGTGCCCCTCTTCAGAGGCACCCAGCTCAAGCTGCAGCGCTATTAATAAGAAGTACTTTCATAAAGGAATCTATCTTGGGGCTTATGTGGAAACCTAGAGTCGAACCCTGTTATGGTGGCTGGCATGCGTAATTTCCACAGCACTGGTAACATTCACATAACATTTCACTGCTATAACTTCACTGCTTCTTGACTATCATCCCAAATATTGTTCTTCAAAAGATGTAGAAACATCTTGAACTAGTTTGCACACTTCAATGTCATCCTAGACACTGACAAGAAGAGTACATTTATGATCTCTGATGCATTCAGCCCTTCTAGGCAATCTCAGAGATTTCAGTCAAAGACCTCCTACAATTCCTACATCTGAACTAAAGATCCAAACAGACTGAGCATGAAAACCAAAATGCCTGCAAAGGGCTCTACTGGAATATCTGTATTCACAATAAACAGCAGAGAAGAGTCATTATTGTCTTTTCACGATTTCACTTTAAAAATTTGTCTCTTGGAAGACTGGCATCAAATTTTGTTCCTCTTGTTTCCCTGCTGATGACTAACATGCTAGAGAAGCAAGCAGAAGGGTCAACTCAGACATAAGCCTTGGGAATTTAAAAAATATCTAAGCTGATTTCTAAATGCATCTTTAAACATACACGTCCATCCTTGGAGATACTCAAAAGCCACCTGGCCATGGTCGTGGGAAGTAAAATCAGGTTAACAGTAAGACTTGATGCTCAAAGCAATTGCTTTCCTCCAAATTATTTCACATTTAGTCTGAAAAGCTCAACAATGTCAGCCAGCCATATAGTACTCTATCTTAAATAAAAATAAAACCAGGAGTCCGAGTTGAATCAAGCAAACAGGACTTCAACTTCACAAGGGAAAAGCACTCTATCACGTATAAATAATCAAACCACAAGAAACATTCAAGTAAGAGTCAAAACCTGGAAAGCAGCACCTCAAAAAGCATACAAAACACACCAACAGCTGCAGAAAAAAAGATTGTTAAGCTAAAACGGCTCTTGGACACAATTGTGTTTATTTTTGTGTATGGTTTGTTTTAATAATAAGAATACAGGCAACTTGTGTCCCATCTGAATGGCTGTAAGTATCTTGGATCATCACATGGTCATACGGAGGGGACAGATCATCAACGACTAGTTACCCAAACTTCAAGACAAAATCTCGAGTTGGGAGGGAGCAGGGGTGGATGGGGAGTGGTGCGGAGGGGGAAATCACATTTTCCCTGTATCTAATATGCAGAGGTCCAGGAATGCCTAAGAGGGTACAGAACTGTTGCATTTTAGATGAGGAGAAAGTGGCTGTCCCACGGATAAATGTCGTAGCAATATTATATATTCAGACTGTAACAGACAGGAGAAAGGATATAGTCAACAAAACATGCTAAAAATGTTTAATGCCCCACCCTTCAACACAAAACCTAAATGAAAGCAAAGCTGGGTCCTGGCCTATGACAGAGACTTACAAGCATGATAAAAATACAAAAGCTAGAGACTAGTACAGCAAGTAGACAGCAACTCCTCTGATGCAGAACTTCACTAACAAAGGCTTAGTCCAACAAAGTTTAAATAAACAGTTTTTAAATGCACCGAGACTATGACATGAGAGCCTTCCAACAGAACTCACAAATCAATGTCTGTGCTGGAAATAATACACACACCAGCTCACCTCAGCTTTCATCATCTTCTTAGGAGTTTTGAGACTCTGGGTACGTTTAGGAAGTTTGTCTCCTGCATCTTCATCTGATGGGTCTGTTCTAGTCTCCAGCGGGGTTCCATTAGACCTCTGTGCCACACTGCTCTCCTCTCCCGAGGAGTAACAGGAAGCTGACGAATAAAAGAAAGTTTTAGCAAATACTTCTGAAAAATCACATGAAGTCTACAATGGCCCAACCTGAAGGACCACATGAAAGAGAGATGTCAACAATCCTTAAGAAGGATAATCCAAAAAGTACAGAGATGGGTTAGTACATGTAAAGGGACTAGGGAAAACAACGCCACGTCTCCCAGATGATTTGGAATCTTGTAGTCCCTGCTGAGACCCAATGCATTTAAAGTCCAGGGAACCCCTCCTCCCCCTCTGGCTCACCACATGAGGCCTCATACAATGGCCCCACAGGGGTGTTCTGTACCTGAATCCTCAATGGTTTCAAGAAGACTCCCACCAGTGGGGTGCAGCTGTGGCTCATGGCTTCGCATAAGCACAGTATCTTCATCCCTGATCAGAGTGAGATCCTGCATGCTGAAACTTCGCAGCTTCTCAGACAAAACTCCCTGGCCCTAAGAGGACATAAAAATTAGGGTCAAGGGCACTTTGCCTTCATCAAGAACATCTCACACGGGATCATTCAGAAGAAGAAAGGTGCCCTACTCCCCACTAGGGCACTAAAAAAAAAAAACAAACAGAGAAGGGAAGAAGAAAAGTATGTGCCCAAGACCAACAGGGAAGAGACTGAAGCAAAATCCATTCCACTTTCCCTCCACTTTTCATAAGTTAAAGGATGGGATTAACTGCAAGGCAAAACGGAGGAAAGGAAAAGCAGATTCACACCTACGAGTACGAGCATCCCTAACAGACCCATAGCACTAATAACTGGCACACAAAACGAAACTGCTGGGCAATTCCTCAGCGTTACAGAAGGTATTGCATTACCTTTGCAGCTGCAGTAACTGCTGCATTGGCAGCAAAGTTTAAGCCTCTCTTGCCAACTCGCATCATGGTTTCATAGCTCTTGTCACGAGCCTGAGTAATGTATTCATCAATTTCCTAGGAAGGCAATGTGGAACATGGTATTTAGCTCCTTGTTACAAACATTATCAAAGTCTCCCCACCATCACCCTTAAAAACCCAAAGCTCATCTGGACATTTTTTTCCAGACTACCAGCACCAGCTGTCATTGATCACATCACTACAGTTTCTCTGCTACTTACAGAAAGCTCGCAAATGCAACTTTTACTTAAAGTATGTTACCTCCAAATTGTAACAACCGAAACAAAACAGTTGCTTATACTGACGACGTGAGAAAATGGCATGGCTACAGAACATGCTGCTCCTACCACGATTCAAAAATTAACTGCTGACAGTGACTATAAGGGCTCATGACACTGGGTTAGCCGGACACGCTTTGTAAGTATTAGGCAAACTACTGGTTACAGTACAATTTTCAGTATGCAGTATTACATTGTTGTCAGAGGCAGGATCATTCTACATCCACCAATGTCAGCACAAGCATGATTCATGCATTTCAGTTTTTATTGTGGCACAACTGAATCAGAAGTCAGTCAGCTCCCAGACAGGTCAGTATCTTCTAACAACAAGCGAGTACCTTCTCCTTATTGGAGAGCGTTGGGTGTACAAACTTCCTGTAGAGGACACTGGAGCCCTTGGTGTAAGGGGAGAGCAGCCAAATCACAAATGCGATTTTCAGCTCGAAATAAAAAGGAAACCTGAGAGAAAGAGGGAAGAAAAAAAGAGAGAGAGAGAGAAAGATGGAGAACTGGAATCAAGATCAGCACAGAGACAGGTGGAGGTAACTGGTAGAGAGTAGCACAGGCAGAAAGAGCAAAGGCAAGACATAGGCTCAGAAACAAAAGAATCAATATACCAAGTCAGAATAGGAGAACCCTCTTTGGAATCCTAAGACATACCTTCTTCGAGTCTCATTTAGTCTTTCATCCATAGCCATGAAAACTCCATAAACAGGGCATCTCTCAGCCCTGCAAACACACCAAATTACAATCTGATAGCTACTCTCATCATTCTGAAGTTTGTTCAGAGAGTATCCACTGGATCTTAATATTACATTAGTTTCCCTCTCATTTTCTAAAGTTTTCAACTATGTATCTCAATAAATATCAAGTCCCTGCTAAGGCTGATGGCTCAGTTTCTGAAACTTCCAGTAGGTACTCCTCATATAAGACACAAAAGGAGGATCAGTGTAAACGAAAAAGAGCATGTAAGTCTTTCGTCTCTAACCCTTATCCAATAAAGTCTCTGGGAAGACACAGTAGCAGAGATTGAAACAAGTGAATGTAAACTACTGCCTCTATTAGTAGTAAGAGACTTCCATTTTCAGTGGTCCATTTTAAGTACATGAACAACCCAAAGCTCTTGCACTTTTTAGATCTTTGTGTGCTTTTCAAAGTTTATGCAGGAAGAGGCAAAACTGCTGAGCACTTTTGTAAGGCATGTGTAGCCATTTCACATTTCTTTAAAAGATGCGACTCTTGACTAGTATTCTTTGAGAGATGTATGCAAAGCTCAAACACTAAAGCAACAAAGAAACTGAAGATACCTGGCTGCAAAAGTTCAGTTGAAGACATGTAATGATTAATTGCCATTTTTGGAGGCCTCCATATTGCCAAGTATGACACACAGCACTGAAACGATTAAGAATCTGCTTCCCCCGACTCCACTCCACGCCACCCCCACTAATGGAAGACAAATTCTTAATGCAAAACACCACTCGGAGCACAGACATGACTCTGATCTGCTCCTCCACACAACAGGCTCGCAAAGCAAAACTGGTCCCTTCTTTCTATCACCTTTTTTTTTTTTTTAAGCGTCTTTTAGACCACCATTTCTCAAACTTTATCACAGCTGCTAAAAAATATTTTAGCTTATGAACGGACGAAGATCCTCTTACAGATACTGTGTATTTATCTTAACTGTTTGCAAGTATAGGATAAGAAACAGCTAAGATAGCAGCTACTATCCACAGTATCTACAAACTCGCAGACTCTTCATAGGGATTGAACACTACTAAAGGAGAGACATTTTATTCTTAGCATCCTAACACTACTCCTCTCCTTCTTAAAGAAAAACAACTGACAAAAAAAACCCACCACACGCTGCCAAGGAACTCACCAAGAAAGAACAATGTCTGTGAGTGTTTCTGCAGTGGTGAAAAAGGCAAATACAATCCAGTACATCATCCACTTCACCTGCAAAAGAGCAGTAACTCAATAGACATCCATCAGAACCCAGAAAAAAGTGAAACACCTTCTCAGTAAAAATGACTCATCATTTTCACAGATTAAGATGCATTCAACAACAAGAAGGCAGACATAATCAGTAATGGAGAGGGTCACACACCAAATGGTACATTATAGCTTGGGAAAACACACAGGATTGATGTGCTCTAAATAGATAAATGAATACAGATACACTGATGAATACATGCCCTGTAGCAATATCATAATGCTACAGTGTTTATGTCCCAAATAAGCTCTCTAAAAAGCGTAAGCAATTCGATTTAAGAAGTTACAGTCTTTCATGTATCACGATTGTTGTAATAAATATATAAATACATATGCAAAAGTTTAGTTTCAACCACAGCCCTATATTTTTTTCATTTAAATTTTTTTCTTGGGAAGGAAAAAACCCCACAAACTGATACAGTGTTTTGCTCTAAGTCATTAATAAGCATTCTTTGCCTTCATTGTTACTCCCAGAAAGTATACGAGCATTTCTCTTTTCTTTGTAAATAAAGGCTCAGTAAGAGTGGTAAGAAAGCAAAGCATATGCTGCATCAACCTTATCTTCTTGTTTAAGGTCTTGAGTCTAGTTTACAAAGTCTACTTTGAGCTATTATGGCACATCTGTACACCTACTGTCTCTCTCCCTATTTCCTCACACCTTTCTCCGGAGCAGTAGGTGTTTCCTTTCAAGCAAACATAAAATAATTCCCACCTAACACACACACACTCACACTATCCTGTTTCAGTAACAAGTCTCTCGGCTACAGGACAGTTTTTCCTGATAAGGAATCAGCTGAATTAAAAAAACTGCTACCCAAAAATTTCCAATAGCAGAAGAGTCGATATCTTATAAGGAAAACTGCCATTTTTCTATGCTGTGAAGAAGTAAAAATAAATGTAAGTAGCAGATAAATGGAAAGAAAAGGTCACCTTTGCTAAAAGCAGCTTAACACTGTTAGTGTCATCAAGAGTGGGAGAGGAGAACTAAACTGCATCGAGGAATTTCCACATATGAAATCCACACATTAAAATTACATGAACAGTTTAGTGACAGTCTTTGTTACAGCAAATGAAGTTATAAAGCAGGTATTTCCCAAAACTTGCATGTGTTGGAAAATTTGGTGATCTGTTCTTCGAAGACCCTCCAAAGCTTTCTAAAAAACCCAATAAAATCATGCTGCCTCCAACCTCTCTAACACAGTGGTTGGTTTTGAAGATAGTGGTTAGAAGCATGAATTATTTCTATTTTATTGTGCAATTTTTTCACAACAGAAAGTAGCAAAACTCATATTTTATGGCTCTCCTGCCTTCTTCCTCCTCCCCTTTGGACAGGACCAGGACCAGGGGTCACTCACTTGACTCTGAAAGCAACTCTATGAAATGAATGGTTAACTCTTCAATGCAGCAACATAAACCAGCTCTTGGATGAAAAAGTGTGTGAATAATGACAAATCAAAGGTGGCAAACAGGGATCCCAATGGGCGAGAGATTTAAGAGGAGCTACATACCACTAAATCTTACCTCAGTATTGGGCAAAATGAAGGCAATAATAATAAAAGCAACTAGCAGATACATAATGAGGAATATGCTTTTTGCAGAAAAGAATTAATCTCACAAATGTAGCAGAATTCTTGGAAGGTTTCTATAAGCTCTTGCTATAGTTTCCATAAGCTCTTGCTATAGTGCTTCCCTTACAGGCAAGGTATATGGAGTTTCTACAAAGTTTTCAACAGGCCTAAATAAACACTCAAAAAACCTAAATTGTCAAGGATAACAAGGAAGGGACTCTTGAGGGTTAAAAATTGGTTAAGAGAGGAAACAAAGGATAAAGATAAATGGCCATTTTTCACAATGAGTAAAGTTACCAGCGGAATCCCACAGCAATCAGTGTTGAGATCTGTGCTGCTCGTCTTCATGACAAGGTTGTGAATAAGAAGATGACAAAATGTGCAGGAGATACTTTTCTATCCAGGGGATTTGGTATTAAGAAAGGATTAAAGAATTCAGAAAGGGATCTATACTGATTGATCTCCAGTTGACATTTTGCCCCTAAATGTCATTAAATAGAAAGTAATGAAATTACAGTATCTGCTTGTTCCTAGTGAAAACTATTGTGGTTACATAAATTAGCTCATGCCACTCAGGAGTGGTCACTGTAGACAGCCTGATGAAACCATAAGCTCAGTGCTCATCAGACTTTTTCATTCTGCTAACAGAATGCTCAGGAGTATTAGAAGAGGAACTGAGAAGAACAGAAAACATTGCTTTGTTACCGTTTACCTAAATTGCATGTTCACATCTTTGATACTGGACGCAGGCCTAATTCCCTCTGTCTCCTCCTGCCACCCTTCACCCTAGGCTCTATGGCCAAAGACAAAAAGAAATACAGCTCTTAAATAAACTAGAAGCATCCAAGTTCTAGCTCTAGAAGCGCCTGAAGTGCAGATGACCAGAAACTAGAAAAGGGAAGAGTCACTTTTTTTTTTTTTCTTATGATGTTTGTAATCCACAGATTACAAACACCTTCAAAAACTGAGGATCAAACCAGGCTATATATTTTTTTTTCAGTCCGTTTAAAAGGAGTCAGGTCTTTGCTGCTCAAGCTGATGACCACCAACTTCAGCTAACTGCACATACATAGTCTCGCCAACTTGCACCAAGAACCTAAATAAATTCAGTAAATGCAAAAGCGTAACTGGAATGTAGATTTGACCAAAGCTGAAGATGACACGTAAGAAGAAATTACTTTTAAAACAGTCTGAGTTACTAGCAGCAGTTTGTCACAGCTGCTCAAGGATTTACTAGAAATTTATGGTGAGGGAAAAGAGTAAGTTTGCATTGCAGCGTGATGCTACTGACAGACTGCTTGTGGTAGCTCGGTCTATGTCAACTCAATCTTCAATACGCTACACTCCCTAGCATAGATACACCTGTAAGATCTTTCTCCCCCACCAATATTAGTTGTTAAGCACTATAAGCAAGTAGTAGTACATAAGACACAGCTGGCTTTGAAAACGTGCAGCACGGCATTCAAGTTTTCCACTGACTTTTCAAATGAAGTTTGAACAGATATTCGCCCCTTTCCTGTGTTTAACAAAACTGTTTTTGCCGTTTCTTTCCACTTATGTTGAGAAGGAAGAAGCCCTCCAAAGATAAGTGAATTAGGGAGACAGCAGTCCAAGATCTAAATTCTTATTTTTGATGCAGTCCTCTCAAGGAGAAATGATTTATAAGTAAGATGAGTTTTAGCAGTTAAAATACATTTTCTTGAACCAACTCCAGTATTGTCACTGAAATAAAAACAAGTGAAAATTTTCTGCTGCAGCAATCCGGAACGACCTACTTGAAGAAAACTGTACCAACGAAGCATTAAACAAAACCCCAAAATGAGTGCCATACGTTTCCACACCAGCCCTAGTGAGGCTTGCAACAAGGTGAATAGTTGATATTATTAAGACAACTTTATGATACTCAAACACTGTATCTCATTTCTTTTTCACCATCAGATTAGCGAAGGCTTACAGTAATTTAGGCAACACCTATCAAAAGAAAATCAGATCAATACAATGTTTACACTCTGCAAAGAAACACAGCATTTATGTACCTCAACAGCTAACCTACCCACAGAAAATAATCAGGGTTTGACTGTAAAGAATGTCTACAAATTCAAAGGCTCCATATTGACTGGTCTTTGAGCTCCAGAACAAGCATGCTACATGCTGTTTTAAAAAATCAGGTGGGTTTTTTTTTCCCCTCCTCCAGTTCTCCACAAAACAATTTAAAACTCTGGAATCTGAGTCTATCTTAAAGTTAACACAGATTCTGTAACTGGAACACAATCATACCGTGACAGACACTCATAAGTCAGAAAAAAAATCTGGGTAGAAAAAGCACGCATTTCATGCAACAAATGAAGGTCACAGGCAGCCAGAAGGAAACAGGAGAGGAAGGCCAGAGAATACAATAGTAATACAATACTACTTCATATATAACTTCAAAGATAACTATGAAGTCACAGGATCATGTGCTTGTTCAGATAGTTTCTTTCATGCTTTCTTTTCGGTTTCTAACGTTATTACTAATAAACTACGTCATTTAGTAAGGTTCATCGTATTTCTGACTATACATCTAATACCCACTCAAAAACTTTATCAGTTATCAATGACTCTTAAACATTCACATTTCAACTTCTCTGCTGAGACCAGCATAAAAAAAAAAAAAAACCCAAACAAAAAATAAAACACCTCAGCCAGATGTTGTGGTTTGTAAAGCTGTCCACTATGAGCAAGACTCTCACCTCAGCTGGCATCTCCTTCAAAAAACAGTGGGCTGAATTTTAAGCAAACATGAGGAAAGGTTTAGGCAATTCTAGAGGACTGAAGCAGCACAAAACAAAAAAGGACCATATATGTTGCAACATTTATTGTTGACGTATCATTTAGTAAGGAGCAGAGACAGTTGGATGAAGACTCTCAGACTGCACCAGAAAGCAGTAGCGACAAATTCTATCCTATTCACCCATGCTACCTCCCTTCTCCATCAGGTTATTCCTCATTCTAGATAAAAGGAAACTCATCCCACCCATAGGCCAAATAGCTCATCTCCACTGTCTGTTCAACATACAACACGCCTCCATTAGGAACATGACACATCACCACTAAAAAGCATTTGTTGTTTTAAATACAGTAATTGTAACAACGGTGCAGACAGAGACAGGGAAGGAGAAATTATTCCAGAAAGGAAGGAGGATGATGTCTTGACCAACAGAAAACGGTGATCACAAGCAAGGCTGATAGCAAGACACAAAACAAGCAAAACTACTCAGCCTTCTGGAAGTGAACAAAAGTAGTACTGAAAATGCAGTAACAGGACACAGAGTAAGAATAAAGTTAGAGGCAAGAATTTGTCCTGGGCTTGCAGATGCTTCCAGACTGCAGCATTTCCCCTGCTTTCACTTCCCCACTCAGCATCTCCCGAGAAAGAACGGCCCACGTTTACCGTTCGAAAACTCCCATTTTAGCAAGCGCCCCTCCTCGGCACCTTCTCCAGAGGCTGTCGGGGCCGCTGCTCAGGCGGACCGGCTGACCCGGCGCCCCTGCGAGGCCGCAGAGCCCTCGCCTCGGGGACAGGCCGGGGGCTTGCAGGGCAGCCGCGAGGGACAGGGCGGGCGCTGCGCCGGCGCGGCGAACCCGTACTCACGTATTCCTTCACGTTTTTCGTCTTCACGGCCTTGTAGGAGGAGTACGCGGGGTAGAGGGTGCCGAAGATAAGCCTGTGAGAAGAACAGACCCCTCAGCGCTTCGCGGCGCGCCGCACTCGCGGCTGCCTCTGCCCGCCGCCGCGACGAGCTCCCCGGCGGGACGTCGGTCCCGCGCGGCCGCCCCAGGCGTGGCTCGGCCG
>Ga0065711_1006140_pt1 | contig 18204 bp, 13 predicted proteins | sample Hoacrofraction12_FD_59098 | JGI IMG/M metagenome (GOLD analysis project Ga0065711, IMG submission 59098) | Hoatzin crop microbial communities from Cojedes, Venezuela - Epithelial fraction 12 v2 (version 2) | ecosystem: Host-associated > Birds > Digestive system > Esophagus > Crop | place... | reverse complement strand
AGGGAGGGGGCAGCCACAGCTCCTCTGGGCAACCTGTTCCAGTGTTTCACCACCCTCATGGTGAAGAATTTCTTCCTAATACCTAATCTAAATCTGCCCTCTTTTAGTTTAGAGCCATTCCCCCTTGTCCTGTCATTACACGCTCTTATGAAAAGCCCCTCTCCATCCTTCCTGTAGGCCCCATTCAGGTACTGGAAGGCTGCTATAAGGTCACCCCAGAGCCTTCTCATCTTCAGCTGAACAGCCCCAACTCCCTCAGCCTGTCCTCGTAGGAGAGGTACTCCAGCCCTCTGATCACCTTTGTGGCTGTCCTCTGGACCCGCTCCAACATATCCATGTCTTTCTTGTGCTGGGAAGCTCCAGAGCTGGACGCAGTACTGCAGATGGGGTCTCACAAGAGCAGAGTAGAGGTCCACAATCCCCTCCCTCGACCTACTGGCCATGCTGCTTTTGATGCAGCCCAGGATACAGTTGGCTTTCTGGGCTGCAAGTGCACATTGCCGACTGATGTTGAGCTTTTCATCCACCAGAACCCCCAAGTCCTTCTCCTCAGGGCTGCTCTCGAGCCACTCTCTGCCCGGCCTGTACCTGTATTTGGGATTGCCCCGACCCAGATGCAGGACCTTGCACTTGGCCTTGTTGAACTTCACGCAGTTTACGCAGGTCCACCTCTCTCATACTGCTGTGATGTAACAATATGCCAGGTTTATTTATGTTTCTCGGAGCCAAAAAATCTCTAATGCCTCATACAGTAGGGCTTTTCCCAGCAGTCCTTTACTCTCCCCCAAGATGCATGAGACAATGAAGTCTGAAGTTTTCAAAATTCAAACCCAACGTTCCATTTTAAGCACTTGCTTCACTACCTTCGACTCTTCCCACCAAATGAACAAATTCTCTAGCAAATGCTCAAGAGATTCAAAGCCAAGCAGTTCTGGGTAGTTGGACAGGAGTATCACTATAAGCTGGTGTTATACTGCTACTGATAACTTCAGTGCATTTCATAGTTTGCTTTTGACCGATTATGCCTTTCAGGTGGCTTTGCCTGCAGACACTGGGTGGTGGTGTTGAGAAGTGCCACTCCAAAAGGCAGATTTTTGTGGAGCACGTAAGTGCAGGAAGTGTCAGAAATTTTCTTGACTAATATAACATTTTTGAACAATGCGTAGCCCACTTTAACGTAGCCATGGAAGAAACTAACTGTGGCTTGTTATCTTCCCTCTTTCCTTTGCCTTACTACTCAGCTAAAATCCATTCTTAGGAACTTAAAGGCTTTACCCAAGCAATCAGAGGAACTGCAGAATAGATTGTTATTTTTAGTTTGCAAAACTATGACCATTTAAGATGATATTTTTTAATCATTTACCCCAAGTTAATGACCTTGAAAGACCAGGAAGAATAAACCAAGCAGTGTATGATTGGTGTTTCTAGATGTCTGCTTCATGAATTTGACTTTTCAGGAAGACCGGTGTTGCCAGTTGAGAAACTTGTACATGACATGTACCATCCTCTCCAGTGCTCTGCTGAACATAAAAGATGCTGTACTGGGTGGGACCAGAGGTCCAGCTCATCTTTCTTTTACTGTGACCAGCAGTGAAGGCTTGTAGAAAAAGTGTAAGAAATGAGGCACACCAGAACTGGCCATCAAGGGTTAAGGAGCTTGCTTCTGTATTTAATAATGATTAGTGAGCTTACTCTCCATGAACTTGTCAGTCTCTTTTTTAATTCTTCATAATTTTGACATCCTTAATATGTTAGGAGAATGAATTCCTCAGTTTTCAGTCTGTTCAATCACTGCTTCAAGCAGTATAAAAAAATAGTTTATGATCTTCTGAAGACCACGTGTTTACAGATTTCTTCGTGTGGGCATATATAGAAAATGGTATATCCTAGTAATTTGTAGGTTTGGGGGTTTTTTTAAGTCTGATATTGCAGAGAAAACCTATTTCAGAAGACTATTCCATAGAAAATCCTTAGAATCTCAAATGTATTTCCAACTTTGCTGGTGATTCAATTTTTTACCTTAGGCAAACTATTTTATTTTTCTATGCCACTGCTTCTTAACCCATCCTTAGCATGCCTTGTCTTTATCAACTTTCAGCAAGCAGCATTTTATTGTATCTGTTCACACAGAGTATATCAAAATGATCTTTTAGTTCACTCTTAGGTGTCTGCCAACACTGCAATAAAGATGACTTCCTATAAAACAATATGTGAAGCAATTAAACCACTCTTTCTTACTGCCAAGCAGTTGCTGGCAAGGCTGCAAGGGTATATGACACCATGTGTGACACCCTTCTTTTACAGTCAGAAGAGAGATATATAGCTTAGAAATCTATCTTAAGTATGTCAGATGGCCATAATTTGCTGATATCACTTGTAATTCTTGTCTATTTGCATATTTCAGGAAAATTTCACCTTGAGTCTGCAAGTTGACAAAATGCAAATCCTGCATGCTCTGTGTAATCACAGCCCCCTGTTGCCTCCTCAGCTCCCTCTTCTGTTCCTTATTTCACGTGTTGAAACAGCTTTAATTGATAATTTTTCAGTCCTGTGATCCACAGGTCTCAAAGGTGTGTCTACTAACAAGCTTTGGAAAGTGACAAGGAAACATATATTCATATATATTGTATAGCTCTGTCTGCAAGTGACATTTCAAAAGGTATTCAGACATTAGCTTAAAATTTTTGAAATGGTCTGCACTGTAAAAAGCTTTGGAGAATGGCATTTTCAGGTGGTACAACTCACTACAGAACAGCATCTCACCTACCTACTCATCACGGAAATGTGGTGTGATGACTTGCACAACTGGAGTGCTTCAATGGATGGTTATAAACTCTTCATAAGGGACAGGCAAGGAAGGAGAGGTGGTGGGGTGGCCCTGTGCATTAGGGAGTGTTTTGACTGTCTAGATCTTAGTAATGGCAGTCCTGAAGGGCAAAGGAAGGCTAGGCACTCTTCAAGAAGGAAATCTTAAAGGTGCAGGAGCAGGCCATCCCCATGTACCAAAAGACAAGCTGGCAGAGAAGATGATCAGCCTGACTGAACAGATAGCTTTGGCTGGAACTCAGGAAAAAATAGAGAGTTTATGACCTTTGGAAGAAGGGTCAGGCAACTCAGGAGGACTACAAGGATGTTGTGAGGTTATGCAGGGACAAAATTAGAAGGGCCAAAGCCTAATTAGAAATTACTCTAGCTACTGCCTTGAAAGACAATAAAGATGTTTCTATAAATACATTAGCAACAAAAGGGAGGGCTAAGGAGAATTTCCACCCTTTATTGGATGCAGGGGGAAGCCTTCTTTGCCTCAGTCTTTAATAGTAAGACCAGTTGTTCTCTGGGTATCCAGCCCCCTGAGCTGGAAGACAGGGAAGGGGAGCAGAATGAAGCCCCCAAAATCCAAGAGGAAATGGTTAGTGACCTGCTACACCACCTAGATGCACATAAGTCTATGGGGCTGGATGAGGTCTGCCCAAGGGTACTAAGGGAGCTGGTGGAAGTGCTCACCCAGCCACTTTCCATCATCTATCAGCAGTCCTGGCTAACCAGGGAGGTCCCAGTTGACTGGAGGTTAACAAATGCATATCTACAAGAAGGGCTGGAAGGAGGATCTGGGGAACTACAGGCCTGTCAGTCTGATGTCGGTGCTGGGGAAGGTTAAGGAGCACATCATCTTGAGTGCCATCACATGGCATGTACAGGACAACCAGGTGATCAGGCCCAGCCAGCACGGGTTTATGAAAGGGAGGTCCTGCTTGACTAACTTGATCTCCTCTGACAAGGTGACCTGCTTAGTGGATGAGGGAAAGGCTGTGGAGGTTGTTTACTGGGACTTTAATAAAGCCTTTGACACCATTTCACACAGCATTCTCCTGGATAAACTGGCTGCTCATGGCTTGGATGGGTGTACTATTTGCTGTTTAAAAAACTGGCTGGATGGCCGGGCCCAAAGAGTGGTGGTGAATGGAGTTAAATCCTAATGGCGACCAGTCACAGACGGTGTTCCCCAGGGCTTAGTATTGCAGTCAGTTCTGTTTAACATCTTTATCAATGATCTGGATGAGGGGATCAAGTGTACCCCCAGTCAGTTTGCAGATGAGACCAAGTTGGGTGGGAGTGTGGATCTGCTGGAAGGTAGGAAGGCTCTGCAGAGGGATCTGGACAGACTGGATCGATGGGGTGAGGCTGACTGTGTGAGGTTCAAAACAGCCAAGGCCTGGGTCCTGCACTTCAGTCATAACAACCCCACTCAACACTACAGACTGGAAAGCTGCCCAGTGGAAAAGGACTTGGGGGTACTGGTTGACAGCTGACTGAACATGAGCCAGCAGTGTGCCCAGGTGGCCAAGAAGGCCAACGGCATCCTGGCTTGTATCAGGAATAGTGTGGCCAGCAGGAGTATGGAGGTGATCATGCCCCTGTACTCGGCACTGGTGAGGCCACACCTCGAGTACTGTGTTCAGCTTTGGACCCCTCCCTACAAGAAGGACATTGAGGTGCTGGAGCATGTCCAGAGAAGGGCAATGAGGCTGGTGAAGGGTCTAGAGCACAAGTCTTATGAGGAGTGGCTGAGGGAGCTGAGGCTGTTTAGTCTGGAGAAGAGGAGGCTGAGGGGGGACTTTATTGCTCCCTACAAGTACCTGAAAGGAGCTTGTAGTGAAGTCAGTGTCGGTCTCTTCTCCCAGGTAACAAGTGATAAGACAAGAGGAATTGGCCTCAAGTTGCTCCAAGGAAGGTTTAGATTGGATATTGGGAAAAATTTCTTCACTGAAGGGGTTATCAAGTATTGGAACAGACTGCCCAGGGAAGTGGCGAAGTCACCATCCCTGGAAGTGTTTAAAAGACATGTAGATGTGGCACTTAGGGACACGGTTTAGTGCTGGACTTGGCAGTGTTAGGTGTATGGTTGGACTCAGTGATGTTCAAGGTCTTTTCCAACCTAAATCATTCTATGATTCTACCTCTCGGCTGACTGGAGAGAGTCATTCCTCTTCCATAACTCAGCAGTGATCAGCCTCTGACTTTCATTGTGGAAAGAGAGCGATGAGTATTTACCTGCTATTATCTGCTGTGAGCAACTAGGGGAAGTGAGAGTGAAAGCATGTTGGCTGCACCCCACTGTCTGTTGGGAGGAGTGACTGAGAGCACAGGGTAAGTTCTGTGCAGCATTGAAAATGGAAATAAAACTCGTTCATCCTAGATAACCAGAGTGGGCAGATGGGCAAGAACTGATGCATATGTAAAGGTGTTCTTGATCTCTGCCTTTTCTTAGGGAAGCTGTGTGTTGCTTCTTACCTGGAAGAGGTCATGAAGAAATTTAAATTTACGCTTATCCAGTAGCTTGTCCGATCTTAGTGACTATTGATAGTTTCGAATGCATTGAAGTATTTGAGTATGAGATGAAAAATGTGTTTGGGAATGTGCGGCTCCAGAAGAGGTCTGGAAACAGTTGATACTGGTTTTAGAACAGAACAGGAAAAGTCCATACTAAGCTCGGATTGCAGCACTTGCAGACTTGTTACTCTCCTGACAGACTCCAAAACAGATCCTCCAAAACAAGGCAAAAAAGGGACCATCTCAGAATGAGTGAAAGCAAAACATAATGTGTGAAAGAAAGAAAGGAAGGAAGGAAGAAAGAGAATATTCTCCAGAATGTGTATTTCACTTTAAAATCTGCAGTTAATTAAAAGATAGACTTCTGTTAGCAATAAAGAGTTAATGCATTTCCTTACTTTCCTTAACTTCAGCTAAATATTATCAAAACATATATTCTTTATTTAAATATTGGAAAGTTTCTTTAAATGGTACTGCAAAGCACCATATAAATGAAGCTTTTCAGGACATCCATCCACTACCGCCCTTAGACTGAAGTGATAGATTTGGGGTCAGGAGACAGCTATCCAGTACTCTCTCTACTGAAGCACTTCATAAGCAGTAGTATACTCCCATGAGATTTTAAAGGAGATCACAACAGAAAATTTAAAATCTATATCTGTGATAGAATGAACCTTTATGGTAACGTCCATATATAATTTATTACCTAAAGAGCTTCTTTGTGGTTGAAGACTTCTGCAATTTTTTTGTTTTGTTTTCAAAGTGAGATTGACATATTTTAGCTACAGGAGAACCTAAAGCAATCAAAGCTAGAAGATTGAACAGTAAAGCTTGTAGGTTCATCAGTTTATATAAATATTGCCCCTTTTCTACCAATATTCATAGTGACCCAAGTTTCAGACTGGATGTCAGGCTTATATCTCAGTTTAGGTTGTTTCTCTAATATGGCTCAGTGTATTGGTATGATTTAAATATATTGGGGGGCTTAACAAAATAGTAACATTCATTTTTCTCAGTGTGGGAGTGCAAATTAATGGTTAAAGACAGAGACAATGAGCCACGATTCCCTGGTTCTATTCTGGGCTCTGGGCTGACTCACTGCATAATCTTACTCAAGTCATTTAAATTCAGGTGAAATGGGCCTCACTAAGCTGACGAGATAATGCATGTTTCAGCCTTTCTTCCTCGGTGGATCTTTCTATACAATTCTGCCCCTCCACCATCAACATAAATTTATTAATGTATTGTTGCATAGGATCATTGTAAAGTATGTTTAATAAACTTGTTTAGTAATTTTTAAATCCTTTGTTGAAGGGTACTTTTCCTAATAGAAGCAGGCGGGTAAATGTTGTCCTATTCTGTGGAAATATTTTTTCTAAAATGGTTCTCTTTGACATCCAGATGAAATGACCTTTCAAAAAGCATTGACACCCATAATAGTTAATTGCCCATCAGTAGGGTTGATATCCAGAGGTATCATTGACTCATGCTCAGATCTTTGCAGTGAACTAAGTGATCCTTTGAGATACATGCGTCCGAAGTCAGGCCACTGAACATTTGCTTTCCACTGTGAAGAGTACCTCTGTCACTGATGTGGGAAAACTCAAGGCATCTTTATTTTCTTTCTTTTTAATTCCAGTATGTGGAGCGATAATGAAAATACTGACCACTTTTGCCAAGTAGATTTGTTTTTCAGCAAACTGTAGTGGAACTTAACATAGAACAGAGCATGCTTCCCCTTCCATTTCGTTCAAGAAACTGCATCTTGTATTACTGTGTTCTGCCTTTTTGATTGCCTTGTTTGTTCCAGCAAATATTATTCTTTCTTCAGTTAGTATTCAAAATTTGAAAATGGAGATATTCAGAATTCAGCCAGTATCTGTGAAGTTGCTCTGGTCTTTTTGATGGACTTGTTGGATGACCTGTGAGTTACTGGCATCCATGTAGTTCTTCCAGTGTCATAATCCACAGCTGCCTGAGGAGGGTAAGAAATTATGGCTCAGAATGACTTCACATGACTACACATCCCAGCAATGTGAATGGCAGCACCAAGCGGTGGTGATTCATTCCCTCAACACTGAAATTGCCAGTGTTCAGAGGAAAAGGATTACTTTTGAACAAAGAAGTGCTTTATCCAACAGAGAGTACAGACGTTATAGAGTTATTAATCAGGGCAGTCATCCTGAAACTAGATTTAACTGCAGGATTTCATGTAGAGGGAAACTACAATCACAGTAGAAAGTGATTGAGGACTCAAAGTAGTAGAATTGCATATTTTAAGGGGTCCTTAAACTACTCCTGGGGAAAGGTTTACTCTGTGGATGCTAATGAAATGGTTCCGGTTTGTGTGGTTCAGTGTTTTCTTTGGATGGCATCTCCCCAGTATGGTAAGTGCAGTTGGCTGTAAAATAGGAAGACAACCAGTTTAGTTTGCTCTGGTTCCACTTCAGTATCACCGCAAGCTGTTTCTTTGCTAAATCTTGTATGCGAAGCCAAGTCAGCCTCATCATTAGTGAGATGGGAGACCTCAAAGGAAAACCCAGATGTGGCAGGTAACTATACTGGTGAATTTTGGCTGTTAGCAATCCTTCTTGGAATCACTACTGAAGCATGAGCTGGGAATTAAGGATTTTATAGCACTGGAGGAGCTATTGTCTTTATGAAACATAAAGCTGAGCTGCTATTCTGCTATGGCCACTGCAAAGCAATTCAGATAATTTGAAAGTCCATGGCTCAGCTTCACTTCTTTTTGGAAGGTGCCTGAAGTAAAGCAAATCAAATTCCTACCTTGTCTGCTGGATATTGCTGTGGTTCAGCTCAGGACAAAGTAATTTTGAATAGATTCAAATGATCATTTAGATTAAAAGGGGCTTCTGGACCTCAAGGACAACTTCAAAGTTAGATCACGTGGCTCAAGGCCTTGTGCCACTGAGTTTTGAATATCTCCAAAGGTGGAAGTTCCGTGATCTCTCTGACTAGCTCTCTCCAGGGTTTGACCACTTTCATGGTGAAAGAGGTAGGTGTTCTCAGTTGCTCTGCAGATGTTCTGTATAGAAGGGAGCTGCTTTGTCTTTCCCTAGGTAAATGATATCTTGATACTGCCTCCTGGCTGCCAATGACGTAATGTGTAAGTGCTAAGGCTTTAGTGACCTCCAGTTAACAGTACTTCCACTGAAGTTGTTGGGAGTCCAGGTAGCCATCATTTATTTCTGCAGAAATTTTCAGATGTCCAGAACGTTAACTGAGCCAGATAAGGGTTGTGTTCAGTGGAGCCCTGTCATCAGTGAGTCTGTAAGTTTAACGAAGTCTTCACTTCCCAGAATGGAAGGGGTGACTGTGTGTGTACTGAAAACAGGTCTTTATTCTGATAAAAGTTTTAATAGAATAGGGACAAGCAAAAATAACAGAAGTTCTGAAACAGATTCTTGTAGCCTTAGGTGTGTTGGAAGTGCAATTAAAGATTTCAGAGGTGTACGTTTAGAAAAGACACCCTGAACCTTATTAGTATTTACCACAGTTAATGACATTGCAGATTACACCAACCTACATTTCTGATAGTTCTTGAAACGCATGAGGTTTCACCATTTGCTAATATCTTAGGTATTTTTTTATACCTGTAAAAAGTGTAGTGAAATACAGTCATTTTGATTTTGCAGCACTTTTAGCACCCATTCTGCACAAGTGTATGTTTCTGCACAAAGTAGGAAATAATAGGTAATCCTGAATTTTATATTTTCTTACACAAAATCACAAAACTTCATTCACTAGAGTCTTTAAAGACTTGCGCAGAATTTGTGTAGGGTTGGATATTACATTAATTTCTTCTTTCTTCTTCTTTAAATGTTGGAACTTGAGTAACGAAATTCTAACCTTCCGTAAATGGGCAACATTTCTGCCAAGTATCTGAAAGACGTGCATGTTCAAGAGAAAAATTCCTCCAAAGATGTCATGGTATTAACTTTTATTTAAAGACACAAATATTTCTGTCCTTAGTAATGTATATTATACTTGAAAGCTTCCATTTCATTTACTGCTGTAAAATTGTGTGTCAAACAGTCTGTAAATTCTTGGTCTACTAGTTTTAGCAAGTCAGGAGCCAATATGTTATTTACAACCACGGCACTGGTTGCTCAGGGAGAGATTTCTGCTTGGTCTTAGTGGAATGCGCTGTGATCAGTCCGTATTATTATGGAGCTCATCCTTTCTCCCATTGACTTATGGGATTATTCATATGGATATCTATTCTTTCTCTGGTGTTATAGTGGAGATGACATCTTGGTAATATTAGTCGTAGTGAAACTAAGACTTAGGAAATAAGTCTTAGTTCCAGAATATGCAGTTGCAAGTAGTCTTTTCTTCCCAGTGCACATATTTGTTAAACTGAGGTTGAATTTGTAGATATGTCTTAACTGCAAACTGAAACCATTTTCTGCAAGATTTAAAAGGCAAATTTTCCTTATTTCAACACCAAATTGTCACTTACGTGATTTCCTCATTGGCATTACTCTACTAAACTCTTTTACCTCTGATGCACCTCATTCAGAATAGCTCCCTGTTTAAAACGTGTTCCAAGCTCATCGCTCATATTACTGAGACCAAAGACATCTTTTCCATTTTGTGTTACCTCCCTTCTCTGATTGTGGAATAATACGTGCTATATCTTCAGCTCCGTGGGAGATGTACGAGATTTCAGTAATCTCACTGTATCCTTCTTCTACTGTTCTGTGGATTCAAAAATGAGGTGCAGACTGAAAGGAGTTAAGTACTGAGAAATTACTTTTGAAATCAGCTGCTGTGCAACCACACCATTAAAACTAAAGTTGTTCTTCATCTCCTTGTCTTCAGTGAGTGTTATTCCTGAGCATGTATAATGTATTCCCTGTCCATAAATAATGAGCAATTTAACTTACTGCATAACGGAGAGATGGGAACACCTTCTAGACCTCCCTGCTGGGGCCTTTTGTACTTCTAAATCTACAAATAGGAAACAGTCTTTGGTCATCAGAAGATGTATTAATGCCCAGTAGTACAAAGGGAAAGACAGCCTAAATCTCTGTCTTGGTTTTTGCAGCGGCTTTAAACAGCCCAGTCCTCAGCTGACAACCCGTTATTGCATGTGAATTGTGGCACAGCTTACAAGAGGATATAGAAAATAACTTATATGGAGGGAAATCTCATTGGTTGCTGCTTTACCAAGGAAGAATAAGCGGTTGTTTTAACTACCAACATTTCTGCACCTGGGTTTTCATCCTAACTTCCCTGGAAATGAGTTTCTCCATCTATACATCTGTGTGCTTGCCGCTGTGTGTGTATTGATCTTACCAGTCTACCCTTCAAGACACTTCTTAGCTCCCGGTAAGAGCTAACAAAACAAAGTGAAAATTCATTTGATTTGCTGAAGTTTTATTCACAGCAGTTTCAAATTCATTTTGTTGATATGCTTCTGGGCAATTTCATGTCTGAAGAGAGGTAAGCAGAGAGCTAAAACATTTATGGATGCTTCAGTTCATCCAGTATGGAAGTTATTTAGAACACATTTTAGAGATCACATTTGTAAATAATGCTGGTTTGTTGTATTTCCTATGAAATGTCAGCTTCTTTATAACTGGTATAATTGAAATGGTATATATCTGATCATTATTCAGCTGCCTTAGTATTTATTATTCCACATCTCTTTGTTTTTACTGGACAACCAAAATCTATACTTGAGTGCTTTCAGTGAAAATGTTTTATTTTTGAGGTCAGAGATATTTTGATCATGTTCATCACAGACCTCTTGATCACTTTTTTAATATAAATATATTGTGCATTTTTTACAATTGATCAGTTTGTGTATGAGGAAGAAAATTGTGTCCAGTTTGTAATAACAGAGATGCTTCTAAGTGAATTCAACTGATATTGGAAGACATAGTGTTGGTTTGCTGAGAGATGGATGATCATATTGTCCAACTTCTTCTCTCAGACATTGGGTTCACATTCAACATGTTCATAAGCGCATTTATGATTTGCATTATGCTGTGTTTGCAAATAGGCAAATCTAGCTGGGGATGATAAGTGGAGACAAGCAGCTGAGGGATAGTGGCCCTCCGTTTCATACTGTGCAAAAAGTGGGGGAAGTGAAGCACAGAGAGTGCTCCCTTGGGGAAAGAAAGGCTTTGAATTTGTTTTTATGGAAATGACATTAGCACGAAAGCTAGCACGAGACACTGATATGTAGAACAATTGTACTTTCAGGTTTTCCCCTTTTCTGAGCCAAAGAGGCGAATTAGGAAAACTCTTCCCATCTGGGCTTTCACTCGTATTGCCAAATGAACGTAATTTTTTCTGTTTTCCAAAGTTTTTAACATTTTTTTAATTAAGTTCCCATTCATGTTAACATTATTTCACACTTATTTGCTCTTATATGAGCTATAATTACTTCTCCATTATCAAAGCACATTACTTTGAGTTGCTGAATGCCAATGCTTGACGATTATCTCAACCTACCTTTTCCTTTTTCATTATTCTGAATGTTAATAATTTGTAAAAATCTGACTAGAATCTTAAATGTCTAACTTGTACATTTGTTCTAAGGCATGTTGAATATGCCAGCAACACAGCAAAAAGAGATTAAAAAAAGTCAATTTATCATTGAAATGAGAGAGGGAGAAATGTATCCACTGTTTACCAGCCGTTGCTGTGGAGCGTTTGGAATCAGATAGAGGATATGAATTTCATTTGTTGTGTCATTATTTAAACAAGCGGTTATTGCAGAAACAACCATCCATCTTTATATGCAACTTTAGTTAATTAAATGCTTTGCAGTACCTGCTGGCTTTAGGAAGTTGAGTGTCTGGTGAGTCATAGTTATTCAACTTCACTGTTATTTTCTAAACCCAATTCTGTCTTAATTTGCTGTATACATTGAATTCCGTGTCTGGGCCCCTTCACTGATTCCATGTGATTCTTTCAATATTCAGCAGCCTTGCTTTTCATTTTCTTTCAGCAGCTTTTCAGAGTTGCAGGTTATGGAGTTATTAGTTGCAAATCCAAAGACTAACATCTTCTCACTTTACTCTTAAATCCCAAAGATTGTTCCTGAAAGTTCAGTGTTTTCTTCATAGCTGTGCATATTGTCTCCGATCCTTTAAAGTCATTCTTTGTTAATAGTAATTTGTTTCAATAGAAGTGCCTTTTTAGCAAGTTGCTTGATGGCAAAATGCTCACATTGTGGAACTTTCACCAGGGCTGCTCTCAAAGCAGGTTGGGAATTTCTTAAAACAGCAGCTAAAACCCACATCCACCATGTTCTCCCACTTTCATGACCTTCTTTGCCAATACTTGGCTGGGTGGGTCGATTGCTGTGCCCTGGCGGTTGTTTGTTCTGGCTTGGTCCTTGAAATCTCTGACCATCTCTGTGGCCCAGTAAGCAGAACTGGTTGTTATTTGGCAGTGTGCTCGTGCAGATGCTGTATGTAGCAGAAGCAGTTGTGCAGAGATGGCGGATTCTTATTTCGGTCAGAGTTACTGCGTATGATTCATTTTCACCTGCGTCTCCCACTTTGCTAAGTGTTCTGGCATATGTTAGTTCATTTCAGCAAAATAATTCCAGGTTACAGATAAATATATTTGTTAAAGAGGGGATTTTAGTAGTTTATAATGAAATATCATCTATCAAATCTCTTTTCTCCTGCTCAGCGAATTTTATATTTATTTGTATTTTTTTTTTTCCTTGGCAGCTTAAAGCATCGCAACGGTCATATTGTTCAGGATTTCAAAGAGCCATCGTTTATCTTTGTGGATACAAGTAAACGGACAATGGTGTCCCGACCATCTGTTCAAGCTGCTTGAGAACAGTCTTCTGTGCAAATGGCATGAAAGGTAATTTAACCTCAGAAGGTGCCCACAGAGCTTCAGTTCTGTTTACCATTGTCTCTGCCAATCTAAAAATAAATCATGCTGAACAAAAAAAAAGCCTTGCTTCTTTCCCAATTTAAACAACAGATCATCAGAGGAGCTAATTTCAGCTGATTTAACTAGCAGTGGGTTGTTTTTCCTTTCTAGTATATTTCTAAGTAGCAAAGAGCTTTCCTGGGATAAATGTTAGCTGTCTTATAATTGTCTTGGTTGCTGTAGGAGGCTGTTGTTTTTCAGAGTACAAAATAGAATATAATTATAGAGTGGTAGTCAGTGCTAGGTGATACACACTTTCAACATACCAAATGCAATTCTGCCGCGACCCCTTTGTTATTTTGCTTTGCCAGCCCATGTGTTTTAATGAGGAAGGCACCTGCATTAGTAAGCAAGAATTTTTTTTGCAGAGGGGTATTCTGTCCTGCAAATGAGTGATTTCTCCAGCTGTTCTTTTTCAAAGCCTCATTTGGTAGTAGTTTCACTCTCTGGTCCCAGTCAAACTGTTAAAATGCTTTCAAAGGCTTTTAAAATTTCACTGCTAGTAAAAGAATCAGAATAGCCATTCTAAAATGTTTATCTATCTATAAATAAAATAGCCAAAAGAGGGAAAAGAGGTTCCTTTCTAAATTCAAATGTGTATTTCAGGATAGAAAAGAAGGACCTGACATTCATCTCCCTGTCCCTGGTTTTACAGTTCCTATTGGCTACAGTGGTTATTATCAGGACTAGCAAGAGTAGTCTTCAGATGTTGCCCCACAGCTTTAACCTCTGTACTATCTTCTGCCATATATTGTGGTAATTTCTTCATTTCCCACCCCTACATATAAAGCAGTTTCTGGTTCCTTCATGCTCTCTTACTGTTTATACTCAGTTCCTCCTGCTTTATGGTAGATCAAACTAGTCCAAGATTTGAGACTGTTTTATTGCAAAGATTGGAGGTCAGATCAGACGTTGTAGAGCATATTCTCTGGAATGGTGTGGCTGTGCAGTCATCTTGCACACTGCTGTGGGAGGAGAAATAGAAGATGTGTTTTGCTGGCTGCTTTGTCAGATAGCTTGTTCTGAGGGCAATATCAGCGATAGAATGGGAATATCAGCAATAGAAGGAAGGTGAATATAATCCATACTCAAGAAACGAACTTGGATTAAAGTAACAGTGAAGATATGTGTTCGTGTGAAAACACATATATCTGAGCTCATTTTGTTGCTGAATTAGCCACATTGGTTTAGCTAACCTAATAAAGTGTGTCTGATTGTAACAAATACATTCTGGATGTAAAAAAGCACCAAGTTTTTATATTTAATTGTGAATCAGGCCTTCATGGTGCCATAGCTTTTGCTCCAACTTAAAAAAATAAGCCTGATTCATGTTTTTCTTGGACATTTTCACTTAGATTTCTTTTTTTTTTTTTAAAGCAGAAGAGGTGGAACATGACAGATTTGAAAATGTTTTATATAGCTTTCAACAAGAAGCAATTTATAGCAACTTGAAGTTACATAACTTCTAGCTGCACTTTTTTCATGTCATGATTTAGATAGTTCTGGTGCTTTCACAATAATTCAAAGGAATATGCAATCAGTCAATCCATCTTATCTATTTTAAGCATTTCCAATGAAGCATCACTATATTTTCTAGGTTCTAAAGCTGAATACAAGTGACAGTTTGCCATAAACATGGATTTTGCAAAATATCAGAAATCAAAATGGCTTTATTCCTTTATGAAATGAAGAGTTTCTCAAATAAAGGTATCTAACAGTGTTGCTCATTGTTTTCCCTACACAATTAGTATTAATTTGTGCAGTTACTTTAGGACAAAGCTGGCGTATTCAGACTTGGTTGCTCAGGGCTTTGTCCAGCTGGGTCTTGAACACAAACTGAAGCACAGGAAGTTCCATCTGAACATGAGGAAGAACTTTTTCCCTCTGAGGGTGACAGAGCACTGGAACAGGCTGCCCAGGGAGGTGGTGGAGTCTCCTTCTCTGGAGATATTCAAGACCCGCCTGGAGAAGGTCCTCTGCGGCCTGCTGTAGGTGACCCTGCTTCGGCAGGGGGGTTGGACTAGATGACCCACAGAGGTCCCTTCCAACCCCAACCATTCTGTGATTCTGTGACAAACTGCATTTGTCATAGTAAGATGGTGGGTTTTGTCTCCAGCTTCATGTAGATCTGTAAGACCCCACAATTATCAGAAAGATAATGAAATATTACCTTTTAGTAATTGCATTGGCCTAGATATAGGACAAGTGAACGCAACAAAACTTTTCACAAAGATATGTTTAGGATAATTTAGGAGGGCATCTAGGAATTCATCCACATGGCTTCAGAATACGTGTAGCCAGAGGTAGTTTGAATAATATAAAATAGTTTATTCAAAACATTTTGCGATATTGTTCAAATGAATCGTTTGGCTTTTAGTCAAGTGGATAATTCATGAACAGTCATTTAGAGGAATTTAATCAAGGCATCTGCTTAATATTTTCACTATTCATTCAGTTTTACCTGTAGTACTATCAAAGCAATGCCTCAACCTCAGCTGGCATATCTGTGCAGTTTGGAAATTTGGGTTTTGCATCATTTAAACTCGCAAAGAAGCCAGGGAAAATAAGGTTGGCAGTTTAGGGCAGAGTTAAGTGTCTATCTGGGACATAGAGGCTACCTAGCTGAGAAAAACAGACTATTGGTTGAGAAAAGCATGAGGTGAAGTGCAAATCAAGAGCAAGAAGTTTGGAGTGGATGAAAATACCCCTAGCAGATAGAAAAGCTATCTTTTCCATCTTTTTTTTTTTGTCTCAGGAATATTGTCTGTTTCTGACTGCATTAGTGTGCTTCCTTAAAATCTTTAAAAGTTCACTCCTTGTTCATGGTCCTTTTACAGCTGTAGAGCAGATTTGGATGATTTTAGTGTACTTTTTCAATCCATATGGAAGTTTTACTAGAAAGAAAAGGAGGAATATTAAAAAAAAAGATATCAGAATTAACTGGCACTTTTTGAAGGGCAGGGACTACCACTGTAATTCAAAGCAAGTCTCAACGACGGATGCAAATCTCTGCTTCTCTTGAGCTGAGAGAAAGACTTCAGGAAAACCCTATTACAATTCACTGAAGTATGAAAGTCATGAAGATTTGAGAGCTCAGTTTATCTTCTGTCTCTCAAAATGTACATGATGGTTCTGTATGTTATTGTTGTTGATGTTTTAGTGAGCCTGTTATTTTGTGCCACATATAATTATTAAATTCACAGAAAGCAGGAATTGGAGATTAGGTGGGATTTGATTTCTAGCCCAAATCTCCTCCAACTCATGGACCATAGTTGGACTTCATTAGTTGTTGCTCCTTGAATGTTAGTCTGTCTTGAGATGAAGTGGTCAGTGAAGAGAAAGGAGTAAATATTGTTGCTCATCCAGCGGAACTCTGTCTTAAATGTGCATTTGATGGAAGGCCTGAGACAAAATGTGAAAAAGCTGCTTCCCAATATGTGGCAATACCATTTCAAGCATCATCCTCACCCATATCGCATAGCGCTGACATTTGATTTCATGAGCTGTAATTATCTGCTGTAATCTGCTATGATCTTAGACTGTCGTTGGTTTTCAGATTGTGGTGAGGACACTTTCGTGCAAGCATATGTAAGTGTGTAAATGTGTACTAGGTGTCTAAATTCTAACAGATAATTAATGGACTATATATCTTCGTGTTAGGCCAAAAGAATGACTCAGATGACCGGCCTCTGTAGGTTCAAATCACTGACACTTGTGTATGCCACTATTACTGTCTGAAATGCTGCAGGATATGTGGGGCATCCACATGGAACTGATAGATATGTCACAGGACCTGTAGGAGACCTGCAGCCTTCTGAAGTGATAGCTGGAGGCCAAGAAGAAATACTCCAGGGCATCTATGAGGGCAACTGAACTGGGCCATTACCTGTCTAGGTAATGGCAAACTTAAGCATCTTTCTTGCGTGTAGACAACAGATGTTGGGTGTGTTAATCTGAAGATGAACTCTGTCACATGTAAGAGTGCCTTTATTGTATTTTATGCAAACAGCCTCACTGACACGAGATTCACATAGAGGATTAAAAAGAGCAAGGAAAACCATCCAGGTTTTGTCTCGTTTGCTTACTATGGTCCCTTGTAGGAGTATGATATTACTATGACATACCAAAGAGAAGCTTGCAAGGACAGGCCCATGAAAAATTGGTTTGAAATAGCTGAAACAGCTGCCAGTGCAAACTTGCTGGCAAACTGAGAGGCAGAGGCAGGAGCTCAGGTGACTACACAGAACAGTCCAGTGTATCGCCTAATGCAATCAGGACGAATACTCACTTGGATTCAGACTTAGGTGGGGACCTTGTGCTAAGTGAACCAAGAGCTTGCAGCAGGCATTCAGCTGGGCATGTTGTTTTCGACCAGGGACCTGTTGAGGGGAGAAGCTCATTGGGGTGGGACTGCAGCTAGCATGACCTTGTCCATTTAGAGACCCTGAGCAGAGCTTTGTTGTCTGGGGCAGTAAAAGGGGTCTAAGCTGTTTTGGGACCATAGGGACCCCAGAAGGGCCTTGGCCTCTTGGAAGCAGCATGGACTGTAAGTCAGACTTGGGCAGTTTTGGGATGGCCAGGGGGACTTGGCAGCAGGTGATGGTGAAGGCAGCTAGCAGAGCTTCAGCAGTAAGAGGGCTGTTTGCAGGGTAGGGCATTTGCAGGTGCCTTGGGATGCTACTCTGGTTGTTGTTTGCTCTTGGTGCTTGAAGATTGCCCAGCAGCAAAGCTCTGCTTTTAATTATTTTTGAAACAGTTTGTGAGGCCTTCCATGCTAGTATGGGGAAAAGCTGGCTCCTGATTAGAACGTATTGGTCGCCATCACAGAAACGTGGTGGGACAACTCGCATGACTGGCATGCTGTCATAGATGGCTACAGACTCTTTAGGAAAGACAGACCAACAAGGAGAGGTGGGGGAGTTGCTCTATATGTGAGGGAGC
>Ga0065711_1039029_pt1 | contig 18205 bp, 21 predicted proteins | sample Hoacrofraction12_FD_59098 | JGI IMG/M metagenome (GOLD analysis project Ga0065711, IMG submission 59098) | Hoatzin crop microbial communities from Cojedes, Venezuela - Epithelial fraction 12 v2 (version 2) | ecosystem: Host-associated > Birds > Digestive system > Esophagus > Crop | place... | reverse complement strand
CCCGGGGGGCAGTGGGGGGGCTGGGAGGTGGGTGGGATGGGGGGTCCCTCAGCCCCCAGGACGGGGTTGTTTCCCCTGGTAGCGTTGTTCTCTCTGGGGCAGCTGGGGGAAGAGGTGGGTGCAGCTGCAGGGGCTCGGGTGCCCCCTGCACCCCGACCCTCCCTGGACGCTGGCAGCTGGGCCCGGCTCCAGTTTCTGGGGGTCTGGGGGCCCCACGCTGCTTCCCCCCTCTCCAAGACCCCGTCTGCGCCCGCCAAGGCGGCTCCCGAAGCCGGCGGCCGAGCTGGGAGCAGCAGGAGCCTGGGCCTGCCTCTTCCCGCCGATACCTGTCCCAGCGCCCGTCGATGCCGCGCTGGAACCTCGCCGTCGACTTTCTGCGCCGGTTCCCCGCGCAGCGGCAGGGGATTGATCTCCCCACGTCCCCCTTTGGACGGGGGTGCTCGGTGCTGGGCTGCGTCCGGAGGAGCATGCGGTGGGGCTCAGTGTCCCCGGCTGTTCCTGCAATCTCTTTTCTCCCTCCTGCAGCCGCAGCGGGACGAGGGGCCGGTGACCCTGCTCACCGCGCCGGGGGCTGCTGCCTTCCCTGCTTGGCGCTGGGCTCGGCAGGCGCCACGGGGTCCACGCCGCTGGCCGGAGTCGCAGGGACGGCGGCTGTCTGTCGGGCTGTGCTGCAGCGGAGGGGTGTGCCTTGGCTCGGCCCTCGCCCGAGGATTGCCGTGCGCTGGGCAAAAATCAATGTTTGCTCTGCGGGAGCGGGTGTTGGGGTGCCCCGTCCTCCGTGGGGCTGAAGGCTGGAGGTGGGTGGCGTTGGCAGCTGCCAGCTTGGGCTGACGTGACGTGACCCTGTGCGAGGGGCACGGGGTTTGGCGTGGGGTGCACCAGCAGCTCCCCGGCAGCGGGACTGAGGGAGCCGGAGCCAGAGCAAACGGCCGGCGATGGGGAAGGCCGACGGTGCGGAGGAATCTCTGCGGCCCCGCGGGAGAGGAGCCGCCTCGGGGCGCGGGAGCAGCTTGGGTTCTTGCACCCCAAAACCCTCTCCATGCCTCTGCCGCTCCCTTCCTAGGGCTTTACCAAAGGTGGGGGTGCAGCTCCGGGAGAGCCAGGGTCAGGGCTGCCAGTGGCATCGCGCGCTCCCCTCGGTGCCCCCTTGCTGCTGGCGTAACCCCGTTAGCCGTGGAGTGATTTGCACCCGCGCCAGAGCTTCGGGTGCCACGGGACTGCGGTTCCCCGTTTGGCTCAACCCTTCCTCCGCAGCCGTTGTCCTCCTCGAGCTAAATGTGCCCCGGGGGTGACGCGGCTCCGCTGTGCCCGTCTCCGAAAGGAGGCAACGAGAACTTGTGGAGCAGTTCATGTTCGTCCCCCCCCGGGTGCGCAGCGTTTCACGGCTCCTCTCCGAGCGCTGGGGCATGTGTAGACGGGGGTCTTCCCAAGCTCATCGCGGCGCTGGCTGTCCCTCCTGTTTCTCGCCCGAAGCGGGGCGCGTGCCGCTTCTGCGTGTCGTGGTGGTAACGGCGAGTCAGCGGCGGCAAAAAGTTCCTCCGTGCATCAAACTGCTTCCCTGTGGTCGCGCTCAAGCTGTTCTGCGGGCGGCGAGGGCCTCTCCCGTCCCTTTGCTCGGCTTTTCCTTGCGCTGGAGAGAAACTTCAGGCCTTCTCGAGAGGGTTTGAAACCCTGCCGAGGAGAGAAAGTGCCTTCTCATCTGCGGCGGTGCTGCTCTGGCGAGGCTCTCTCCTCCCAGCGCGCAGCCTGGCAGCTGCCGGAATTGCCTGCAGCCGCAGCTCTGCGCACCGCACGTCCCCCCGGCCAGCCCGGTCCTTTGGGAGCTACCGGCGGGTGAAGGTCGCTGGGAGGGTAAGCAAAGCATCGGCTGTGCTCCGAGCGGGGCACTCGGAAGATGTGTCACTAATTTAATCTGTAACGGAGGTTTGTCGGAGCTCCGTCCGCAGCCGTTCCCTGGGGAGCAGAGCGGGCTGCAGCCAGGCCCCGCTCCGGAGGGCGGGCATCGTCCAGCTGTGCCGAGCCGTGTTTTACCTTCGTGCCCGTTCCAGCTGCGGGAAGAGGCTCACAGCTGCTGTGGCTGGAAGTCTGGGGTCAAAACTGGCTCTTGGCCGCGCTGGAGGCTGCGGTGTGGGAACTGGCTGAGGTGTGATTCAGGTGGGGGGGAGGGACTCGCCCACCATCAGCCTGGAGATTTCGCCCAGGAAAGGTTTGGACGTCTGGGTTGTCCATTGTAGGCATTTTTATCTTCACCGAGTGATTTGTGCGAGGCTCTGAGTCAGGCTTCGTGGGGAGACGCTGCCGCCGGCTCTGCGTGCTTAGCCCGGGGCTGGTGCGTGGGGACGACCCCTTGGAGCGGTCTCGCGCGCTGGCCGCTCTGCCGAGGCCGTGGCGGCTCGGTTCGTGGCTCTTGGCATCCCTTACGCCGTCAGCACCGGGGCCGTGCTGAGCCAAGCCGTGCCGTCCCGGGCTGGGCTGCCTGGGGCAGCGTGTCCCAGGGTGGTGGGGTCCGTCGGAAGCTGCTGGGTCTGCGGGCCGCTCCCCACTGGGGGCTGCTGGTTGGGGTCTGCGGGCCGCTCCCCACTGGAGGCTGCTGATGATCAGAGCGTTTTCCCTTCCCTGGCTCTGACGGAGCGGCGGGGTCTGGGATTTGCAGGGCTGAGCATCCCGGCCTGAGCGTTCCCTGCTGACTCACACTGGAGACGGCAGCGGGCTTCCCCTCGACAGCAGCCAGGTTCAGGGGGCACATCTGCTCCCCTGCCAGCCCCACAATAGATCTCTGCGCTTCATTAGGGCTTAATTAGGCAAACACACCGGGACCCTGTGCGAGGCCATTGCCAGGGGACACGGATCGTGTGTGGAGCCGGGTACGGGGGATGCGGCTCCCGTCCCGCCTGCCTCGGGGCTGCCAGCGGGGTTTTTCCAGCTGGGAGTGTGGGATGAGTTCAGCCCCTCGTGTTGTTTTCCCGGAGGATGTGTGCGCAGCGATAACCGCTTCACCCCTCCGGCGTACCCCAGCTGGCAGGACAGCCAAGGATTAGTGGAGGGACGCTTCGCCGTGGGGCAAAGCCGCCCTGCAGACACCACGGAGACTCTTCTCCCAGGGCAGCTGGTGTAGCACCTAGAGCCTGGGCAGGGTGGCAGTCTGGAAAACAACCCCGGACCCTGGGAAGATGATTAATCACATAACAATTAGGTGTAAAATGAAAGGCAGCTGCTGCCACGTGGTAACGGCTGCAGTGGAAGGTGCCTGGGAAGGAATTTGTGGCGTTGCCCAAGAGCTCGCTGCCTTTGCGAGGTGGAGGCAGTGCCGGGAGCGCAGCGCGGTGCCAGCTGGCTCCGGCACCGGGCGGCCAGCGCGGCTTCCCCGAACACGGCAGAGTGGCGCTTTACATAATCTGGGACTTGCAAAACAAGCTTGAAGGTCTGGAAAATCCTCCTGCTATTGTTCGTGCTCAAAGTTTGCTCAATTTCCTCGTTTGATCTGCAGGTCTGGTTTTTGTTTTGGGACCGCAACGGGGGAAAAATGCACTTTGCACAGAGAAAAGAAGAGCGTTTGTGGCGTTTAATCCACGCCTGCTCCTGAGATGAAACTCTTACAAAAGAGGTTTCAAGCAGCTGCTCGCAGCTTTATAGGGCTGCAGAGGACTCTTCATCTATCCAATTAGCATGGTTTGTCTCTAGTTCCCTGCTGATGCCCCAGGAGAAAACCCTGAAATATCGGACGTGCAGGCACGGGGCGCCGCGGGCAGGGCGCGCACCGGCACCAGCTGGGCTCCCGGCCGGGTGGCTGCTCGGGGACAGAAAACGCCGGGTCAGAATGGCTTTGTGTTATCTGAGCCTCGTGGGAGTTGGACCCTGCTGCTCGGGAAAGGCTCCGAAGCTGCCCCTGGCTTGCAGATTTGAGAAGCAGAGGTTGGAAGGGAGCTTGGTTGTCTTATTTTGCTGGGACTCTTGGCTAGAGTTTGCTGCTGCTTCCTGCAGCTCGGTGATTTGAAGGCAGCTGGGAAAACGCGCCTGGGAGGATGCTGAGGCTTCTTCTGCGTTGGCGAAAGGCTTGGGGATGAGCGAATGGAAGAGCAAGGGCAGGCCCTGCACCCCGAAACGCTCCCCAGAGGCCGGGCCACACGCTGCCGTTGAGCCCACGGCCGTGTGCGAGCTCGTGTGGGGCTGGGGTGGTTCCCAGCGGCCTCGCGTGCGCTGGGCAATTAACTGAACGAACCCTGTTAAAATGTTCTCCGCTCCTGTTCATAAACAGGTGACTGAGAAACCTGCCCTTCTCTGCCGGTGCTGGGGAAGCTAGATTTGGCAGCAAGGAAGGAGGTCAAGTTCTTGCTGGTCCACTTAACGTGAGGCAAGTTTTGGCACCCTGGTAGGCAGCAAAAGAGGAGGAGGAGCCCTGGGCTGACAGCACAAACACGTCCTCGTGTCAGAGGCGGCTTCGAGCTGCTGCCATGTAGGCAATTACATCTGGGCACAGCTGACCTGAGCTGGGTTTGAGCAAGGGGTTGTGAGGCTTGACGTGCGCTGGGGGTCTTTGGAGTGACCGCGCTCCGACCGCAGCGGTGTTAAGGCAAGCTTGGGGGTGTCGCAAACAGAGCAGCGCGTCGCAGCGGCGGGGTGAGAGACGCGGGGAGGCTCTGAGGCTGCCCTCAGTCTGGAGAACCCGGTGTCGGTGCTGGGCTCTGCTCGGCGTGGATGGGAGCCGGAGCGGATCAGTGCCGTGAAGCATCATCGAGCCGTGAGCTGCAGCGTTACCGCAGCTGATGCCGTACAGCGTTTAAATGCCGCACGCGACCTCTGGCAGCCGACCCCTGCTTGGTTGCTGTGCCCGGACTGCGGCGAGGGTTTAACCGCTTGCCAGACAGCACCAGCCCTTAAGGGCTTGTATTTCGGTATCCGCTCTCCAAAAACCCGTGGAGATGGGGGTAAGCTGTCTGCAGGCGCTGCAGAACGTGAGCTCTTCCTCTGGGGGGAGGGTCTGCATCAAACAGCAGCAGCGCCGAGTCACCTCCCTGCATCCGCGAGAGCCACGGAGGGCAGGTGCTGGGGCAGGTGCTGGCCCGGCCCGCAGCCGCGTCCGGCTGTAACGTGGCTTTCTCCGCCTGTGCGTGGAGGTGCCGGTGTCTGTCGTGGAGGTGAAGCTCTCCCGCATGGTTGGGGTCGGCTGTTCTGCGGCTGCAAGGAGCCTGCAAGGGCTGGCAGGTGGGGTCCGCGCTGCTTGGGGATTTCCTCAGATGCGGAGTGGGGGCTTTTAATAGCAACGTGGTCATCCGTATCCTCGCGTGGCTTAAAACCTGTCCCTTAAACATATCAACTGGCAGCTGGGATGTGGCTGAGCAAGAAGTCCATTCCTTTCAGAGTTTTTTCCTCTGGTTTTGAGTAAAAATAAAATAAGGTTTAACCCTGTTGCTGGTGATGCTAACGTGCTCGTGGGTTTGGGGTGCAGTTCCTCCCTGGGAGGCAGCCTGGAGAAAGTCCTGCCTTTCTCGGGAAAGTCGCTCATCCCCATGCCATGGTCGGATCCTTCCTGCTGTGCTGACAGATCCCGTGCCTCGGCCGGGTGCCAAGACTTCAGCCTTCTAGGAAAGCAGCAGGGGCTGGTGTGGGCTTCCCTCGCTGCCCGCTGCTGGCCCGTGGGTGCCCGGTGCCGTGCAAACAGCGGTCAGAGGCACTGGGGAAGCAGCTGGAGTTGCGGACGGCTCATGTTGGGGTTGCATCGCCGTTCGGTCCATCCGAGCTGCCTTTCGCTGGGAATACACAAACTATCCGAGTCGGAATTGCTCTGTGCTGCTGGCCAGGCTTTTTCCTGGTGCCGCTGTTTTTAATTCTACTGCTGTAGCAAGAGGCAAATGTGGTTACGGCAGCTGCCTGGCTCTGGCAGTTTGCATCTTCCCTCCCCTACAAACTGCCTTCAAACTTCTCGGCTTTCTGGCCCCCTGTTCTGGTCGATAGGAGGCTGTTATCGGAGCTCAGCACACCGTGATGGTGACATCCAAGCGCTGTCCCTCAGACCACCTGGCAGCGCTGGGCTGGATGAAGCAGCTCATTTGCACGGGGCGGTTAATTCTCTGTATGTTTTAATCTCCGTGACCATCTGTGTTCTTGCCCGGGCTGGGGAGACGGGAGCTCTTGGGATTTATTCCAGGAGGCGAATGTGGAGAGGACTGCTTATTCTGTGTTTGCTGAAAACGGCCCCGGGTCAAAGCAGGACAGCCTCATTAGCTCTGGGAACAGTTGCTCCTGCATCTTCAGGCAAGGAGGCCTCGACGACATGTCGGCTCTATCCTGGAGGCATGTCCTGAAAAGGACTTACTGAAAATGAAGACCTCTGTGGATGCTTTCCAGCATACAAACCCGAACACAGAGGGTCTGCGGTGGGCTTGGCTGTCACCTTGGAGGGCTGTGAGGTCCCTCCAGGGAAGGCTGGGTTGATCTGGGGAGAGGTAGTGGGCCAAAGCACGTCCTGGCCACCCTAAAAGCCCTGCCCCAGGCTGTGGCAGCCTCTGGGGTGCGAGTCTGCCCCACCAGCAGCTGTTGCAGTCTCTGCCCTGGGGAACGCCACGGCTGGAGCTCAGATTTGAGCTTCAGAAGCTGCTGCTGATACTGGGGTGCTCACATACAGCACCAAAACCAGGGGACCAGTACCTGTAGGTGGGCTGCAGCAGCATCTCCAGAGAGACCTGTGCAGGCTGCTGCTGAGCGAGAGAAACTTTTTTGCAAGCAATGCCTGAAGTCTTCAGTGTTTTGGGTTCTCATGTTTGCGAGCTGAGGCTCTGCAGGTCATCACAGAGCCCCAGCCGGGATGCCGCTGGCCACAGGCTCTGCGCGTGGCACAGGCAGAGGCTGCGCTGGCTGCAGGCACTGTCGAGGAACGCCTGTCCCGTGGGGCTGCACGGCCCCGCCAAGGCTGCCACTGACATCCGAACCCAGAGGGAACGATCCCTGCCCTGTAATTAAGCTCTGTTCTGCTCCTGTTCACCGTGCTAGTGAGCAGTCTCGTGCATGTGCTCCTTGCAGCTGCTCTGGATCTCAGAAGCTGGAGGTGGCTTTCCAAGAGAGCCCCCTGCAAAGGGCAACCCCAGCTCTCCATCCCTCTCGCACTGGAGCGAAGCTTGTGGGCTGGGAGACTTGGACTGTAAAGGCTTTTCCCTGACTGCACCTTCCAGGACTGCTCCCTGCGTGCTGTAAATTCATCGGCCAGCGTACACCCCGCTCTCCTGAGGGAGGAAACCCCTTTCTGCTGTTCGTGCTGGCAGGGCTGGGTGAGATGGAGGTGTTTTCCCAGCCTGCAGTTGAAGGACCGAGGCTGCCTCTTGACAGGAGAGCTCTTCTTCACCTGCTTGCCAGGCTCTTGACATCAGCAGATAATAACACTTAAAAACAACCAGCGCTCCAGCTAGATCCTCTCGTGGTTCAGCAGTTTCAGTCTCGATGGTGACAGTCAGCATCGCGGTGCATCCCAAAGGATGGCTGCGGGCTTGTGCCCGTCTCTCCGGTGTGGCGGGGTGGCTGTAGAGGAGTCCGGCACCATGCTAGACTTCCCCTGTGTGCCACGAGCGCTCAGAATCACCGAATCCCAGCCTGGCAGGGGTTGGCAGGGCCCTCTGTGGATCACCCAGCCCAACCCCCTGCTGAAGCAGGGTCACCCAGAGCAGGCTGCACAGCACCGCGGCCAGGGGGGGCTGGAATATCTCCAGAGAAGGAGACTCCACAGCCCCTCTGGGCAGCCTCGAGTGTGCACTCCCGTCGAGCAGGGCCCCGGGCCCTCCGTGGGGCTGCGGCGTGAGCCGAGGATCTGGCTGGATTTCGGGACCCTCCTCGGGCCCCGGCGTGTGCCCGCTGGAGCACGCAGGCGGCCTGGCTGTGGCTGAGAGCAGCGTTGCTCTCTTGAACCTCTTCGTTTAGTTAATGATCCTTTTGTTGAGAGGATTAGGGTTTAGAGGCCTCTGGCAGAGTGTTAATTAAATTAAGTCTGTGGGTGTTTTGTTGCGTTTTTAAAGCCCACTAGAGGGCTCGGTTGGAGCCCTGTGGGGTTGGGGCTGGAGGTGCTGGGCTGTGTCCATCCCCTGCAGAAGTTTGCATGAGAAGTCACGTAAGGCTGGAGGAGCCGGACAGACGCAGAAGCGAACGGGGCCAGTCCATGGCCTCCAGCCGCCCGCAGCCTCCGCACCACGCTCGCCACGTCTCCAGCCTGGCTGTGCCCAGGGCTCGGCGGTGCCCGACCCATGCCGGGCTGCCGGGGCTGCGGAGGCCGTGCTCGCTGGAGGCTGGCAGGCACGGGACGCCTGCGTCACCGCTCGCTGCGTTATCAGCGTGAAGTGGTGTCAGGGTAATGGGGTTTCTTTCCTTGTTCTTTCTTCCTTCCCCGCTTGGTGTTTACATTTCTAAGAAGTGGCTCAACGTGAACGTCCGGTTCCACCTTCAGTTCTGGGAAGAGTCAGGCACCGAAGTTCGCGTGTGTGAGCTCTGTTGCAGCGCTGGTGTGAAATACAAGTGTGAGCGCTTGGCTGTGGGGCTTGAGGGATTTTACTGGCGGGTGCGTGGGGTTTTTCATGTTTAGCTGGAACTGCTTACTAACCAGTGTCTCTTCTCCTTTCTCTTCTATACACTGCCCCGTGATGGATGTTGGTGCTTTGCCTGCGTGGTCTGCCCGGCTGTCTCGTCTCTGGGTAAGTACCTGCTCCGTGAGGTCAGCGAGGGGAAACGGCTGAAACCAATCGCTTGGGCTTAACCAATGACCTGACCTGCTCATTCTGTCTTAAACTCTGGAGCATCGATTGCTATCAAACAGCAGCATTTATCTTGTGTGTGTGAAGGTTTTGGATATTGAAAAGCATTTAATATAGCGATTTCCAGGCCAAGTTTATAACGTGAAAAAGCCTCCAGCAGTAGTTTTTCATGCCAGCCTGGGCTGCGGAGTGCTGACCCGAAGATAAAAGCACACTCAATGCTAGCAAGCGAGCAAATGGAAGTGAAAATGGTTTTGGTAGGGGAAAGCCATACTCCCTGTTTCCCCCCAGATGCCTCCTGACAGCTGTGGGTGGTAAATCAGTGCTGCGGTTGTGTAAGGGACTCTCTGATGGCCGGAGCGCAGCACTGGGCTGGCTTCCCCTTTGCAGACCTGCAGAGGCACGGGGCTTTGCAGGGCGCGGAGAGGAGCTGGAGGCCCTGCTGGCAGGGGAAGAGGGGAAATGCGTGTCCAGCTTGGAGCAGTGTGGCAGGCACTGAGGTTTCCAGCTTGCGTTCACAGAGATCCTGCTTTGCACGGGGGGGAAAATCGTCCCGGTGAGGTGGATTCTCGTGGTTTCCCAGCAGAGGTTTGGTGCCTGCCCCTGAGCCTGGCTGTGAGGTGCTGTTTCTGTATTAAAGCCTCTCAGAATAAGATGTGTGTGCTCAGGGCGGAGGAAAGGAAGGGGTCTCTGCTCGGTAAAGCTGATTCTCTGGATGCAGTGGTGCCTTTGTGTTGAGGTTGCTGTCTCTGGAAACTTCGAAAGTTTTTAATGGACGTTTTTTATTTTTCAAATTGAAAGTATCCTCCTGCTATTTTCCCCTTGCCTGTCCATCACCCCCCTTTCCCCAGTAACATCCTCTCCTCTCACAGTAGTGGGAAAGACTCAGTGTATTTCGAGCAGCTCTGCTCCGTGCCCGTGTGTTCAGTGTACTGCCAGTCATGATGAAAGACTTGAAGGGAAAGCAGAGGAAGATGCTGGGAACAGATTGCTTTATTCTTAAACTCAGCGTTATTATACGATGCCTCACAGGGGAGGGCAGGAGAGATGAATCAAATCCAAGCATAAACCTGTTGTTCTTACACAGAAGTCAGTGCAGCGCTATATTTGGAAGCTGAGCAGCTGTCTCCCGTTCTGAATGAGCTGTTCTTTGCTACCAAGGCTCTAAAAGAAGGATCATTAATTATCTAGAGAACCTGCCTTGATCAGAGGTGCTGAGCTCCCATCCCCACCAAGCGCTCAGCAGTCATTTGAATGCAGAATACAGCTCCTCCGCACAGAGGTGTAACTGCAAGAGGTGCAGGCTGGCTGGGAGCTCCTGTTTGGAGGAAAATGCAAGCGCTCGCTCGCGTGACTGTCGGAGTGGGTTAGCGAGAGGCATGCCTCTGCCAGCGCAGCGCCTGTACCTGTGCCAGGGTGTCTTGGAGCAGGTGAGCGGCAGGAGGGTCTTCCTCCTTCGGGCTGCTGCAGAGCACGATCAGCCTTCAGGTTATCGCTGTGTGACAAGTCTCTGGTCAAGGGTGAATTTCCTCCTTGGGGAAGGCTGGTACGCTGAACGATCCCTGGTTTCCTCTCCCCAGAGCAGTCTTGCTACGACTTTTGTCTGCATGAGTGGTCTGTTGTCTTTTATGTACTGCACAGAGGGTAGAAACTTGTGTTTTAATGTTCTTGCTTATTATAGGCTTTTGGGGGTTTGACCCTGATACAAGACGAAATCTGCTGCTTGCTGAATGCTTGGTATTCATCTCGGTCAGCAAACAAGAAAGCTAAGTGGTACCTTGTTAGCGATGGCAAAGATAAAGGTTGTGTGGTACAGTTTCACTGGATCAGGGACAGCCCTGACCTTCACTGAGCAGAGAAATCGGCAGGCTCAGGTTGCCTTTCCATCTTTAAGCCTGGCTTATCTCTTAGGTAAACATAAAATGCGTAGGAGCTGTAGTAAGTGAATCTCCTCTCCTGGCCTGATAAAGAGTGTTGGGCATTGGTGCCAAGTGACCCACCAGCAGCTTCCATGGGGACATGCTGCAGGAAGTTGGAGGGCAGAAACCGTGAAGAAAAATGCTGAAGACGCAAGTGCAGTGAGAGGAGCCTGTGACGCTTGAGGTTGTGCTCTTGACCTTCAAGCTAAGATTCACATATGTTGCCATTATTTGAAGCCTGTCAAGAAATCTGAGGGGAGGTCATGCGCGCTGGCTGAAAAAGCGTTCGGAGGTATGTTTGTGGCGAAGGAGGTGGCGAGTGCGGCGTGTCCGTTAACGGGCTGCCGCTGGCCGTGTCAGTCCGTACGGTGGCGTTGGCGATGCTGGGAGCCATCTGTTGTGATCTCAGAGTTTACCTGTACGTGACATTGTTTCTCTCTGTCCCTTAATTTGTGGGTCTCTCAGAGAGGGGCATTGCTTCATGGAGCTGCTGAACAGCAGTTGGGTGGTGAACTCGGGTCTCCCCTTAACCCTTGTTCAGATAGAGCTCAAAGAAGAAGAACAAATAAGGGCTCCTGCTTTTCCACTTTTCAGTGAGATTTTCTGCTTTGAACCTCTCGTGGAAGCGTGGTAGCAGGGTAGCTCTTTTGCTTGTCCCACCCCTTCAGAAAAGACCATCAGAATCCAATGCGGTGTCAAGTTCTAGGGCGGACTTAGCTCAGTGGTTTCACTTCAGCGCTTTGTAAGGCAGTGACATAGTTCTCATTGTGGTGTTTAAAATAGCAGTGCTGCCTTCTGAATTACCATCTAATTAAATGAAAGCAAAAACTCAAAAGCAAGTGAGCTTTCAGCATCTCTTGTTGCATAAGAAAAGCTGTTTTAGTTGATCTAAAAACCAACATTGAAAAACAGGCTAAACAGAGATGCTTTCCTCCGAGCTCTGTGGGCAGTTTGTAGCAGTTGCCACTGTTCCTGGAGAGCCATTCATGCAGCGGCAGCTGCAAGCCCTCTTCAAAACAGTTACTCCTTTGAGATTTGCTTCCCTATTGCTTGATGGTTGGAGGAACCCTGCTGTGGAGACAAATAATTAGAAATAAAAGATGGCAGCTTAATGATTATTAGCTTCTTTCTGACGCAGTCTGCGGTGAATGCAGGGGTAAGATGCGGCTAGCGTGCATCTCAAAGCTGTTTCTGCATCCCTTGCTCAAAAGACGGACCGTGTACACCACGTTAACCTGCAGCCTCTGTGGACCTGCAGAATGTGCTGAGCTAACAAAGTTATGTTATTTATTTCAAGAACAAAGCTTTTTCAGAGAGGATGATTCTTAGCCATTAACTGTGACAATGGCGACAGTTCAGCTGAAGCTGCTTCCTGCCCTCTCCTCCCGTCTCTCCATCCATACCCACAGCTTTCCTCTGCAACTGCTGATTCCCCCCCCCCAGTACTTCAATTCTACTTGTAAATCTGAACTGCTTTGGGTTTTCTTTGCCAAATGAGTATGGAAAGATACGACCTTAAATAAAGCCTCAAAATGACTTGTTTTGTAAAGCTCCAGAAAAACTGGCAGCGACGTGATGCTATCCTCTGGGATTTTGTCCTATTGATATTAATCTTTTTGAAGCTGGTATCCATGACTGCCAGTTTCAAAGGTTAATATAGTGCTTTTCAACCAAGCTAAGAAGTCTTTTTTCATTTGTGATATGGAAATGTGCACCAATTAATCATTGTGCACCTGCAGAAATGCCTCCCAGCAGCCTTTGGCTGTGCTGCATTAGGTTGTGGGATCAGCTGTAGGAAGGACTCGGGGTGACGAGTCTGATCCAGTTAGGAGCTTAAGACAAACCCTGCAAAGTCCAAGGAGATAGCATGTAGGGGAAACACCACTGAGCAAGGTGGTGTGGAGCTTCAACTCTTATTTCTGGAAGAAATACGGTAGCCCGTGCTCCATTTAGAAGTTGTATTCGCTCTCTGTGGCTAAAGTCTTCATTAAATGAGTGTTCGGTCTTGCCAGGTGTCGCTTGCTGGCGTGCAGCTCTAGCCTGCCGTAACAAACTGCTGTCAGTTGTTTAGTGCTGGCTTCACGGCTTGGGTGAATTTGCCGCCCGGCCTTTGGGTTGCAAGTGATGTGTGAGTACAGACCAGAGGGCTCTCCGCCAAGGATGTAGCTCTCACTGCTGTGTACACACCGGTCCTAAATAAACCCCGATCTTGAAACTTTCCTTCACTGGACCAAGGAGCTCTGAGTATTCTGAGGCCAAGGGAGCATAATCTTTGGTCAGGTTGGGAGCGTAACAGTCTGGAGTCAAATCTGCGCTTGAGCAGCCCCTTGTGAAAGCTTCACCTAACTGGTGCCTCTCTGGGGAGAAGCTGCAGCTCAAAAACCACCTACCTGGTGGTGTTTAAATAGACCAGAGCCTCTCCTCGCTGCAGTTTGACTTCTCATCCGCGCAAGGAGTAAATCGGCCACTGACATCCTCTGTTTGTGGTATGGCTCTTCTGCCTCAGCCCTGGTCCCTAGGTGGCACTGACTGTAATTTTTGGGTTGATTTCAACAAAGGCTGCGTAGCTGAGCTTGTCCCCCGCCGAAGTGACAGCTGCGTCGCTGGCCAAGCTGGCTGTTCGTGTTTGGTTTAGGAGGCTGGCGCAAGGGCTTGAACTTCCTCCTGCTGCCCAAACATAGAGGTTTCCAGCAGCGTCTCCTGGAATTTATTAACGAGGGGCAGGGAGGCGAGCACTCTGTGTGAGCACGCTTCTCTATTTTTAGTTGTGTCTTCTCTTCACTAAGACTCCCAGGGAACGAAAAACGGGGAAGTGCTTGAAATGAGGGAGAGCTCGCAACCTGGTGGAGGTCAGCGTGCTGCTAGGCTGCTGTCTCTTCTCTCTTGCGACGGCTCCGTCCATGGTTCAGTCCATTTCTCAGGCTGTTTCTGGAGCTCAGGCCCATGCCAGACTGATTCTGCCTTTTCCCGAGCCTGCGCTACTTGTATTCACAGCACCGTCTCGAATCTATTCTCCAGGCTTTTTAAAGCACTTTCTAGATCCTTTAAGTGCAGCCACTCGTATGTTTAATACTTCCTACCCATACTTAAGGGGAAAAATATTTCTCTATCAATGTAGAAACATTCACCATATGAAAACTCGATCCTGCAATCTGAAGCTGACCTCCTCTAATCTTTAAATGGTGCATCTTGGCAGAAATGTGATTTGCGCACCGTCTCTAAGCCCTGGAACAAAGCTGACTTTCCAGGGAGCTGTTCTTCCCTGCACTGGCACGCAGCCTGGAGAGAGCTGATGCTCCTCTTCATCTGTTTTATTCCTCTTTCTTCTTGGAGCTAGTCTGCTGTCCTGCAAGACTTCGACTTGAGTGAACATCAACTTCACACAAACCGATGAAACCTGCGGTGGGAGCTTTTTGCATCAGTTAACCAGATTCTGGGTGGAATGGGAATTCCTAGGTGTACAGGCTTAGTTGTCCTGCTGTCCCCTCTTCCTTCCCCATCTCCCCAAAATGCAAGCCCATAAGCCAGCCCAGTACCAAAAAGATGTCGTGGCTTGAAAACTGGATTATTCTGCCTGCGGCAAAGAACACGCGGTTTTAGTTTGGCAACAATGGCCCTTAAAGGGCACAACTCCTGCTGTTAAAACAACCAACAAAGGACAGCTCTTCAGTAGGAAAGCACACAGAAAACGATAGAAGCAGCTTGGATTTAGGAAAACTTGAGGCTAACTGCCATGATGCCAAGTGGGATTATAAGAGCAAAATCGCTTAGTCTCTTTGACCGTGGAGGGTGCTGCTTGGCCCTTTAATAACTCGCTCAACAAAGAATTGATTGTTGGTTTTGGAGAGGGCTACGATGGGCTGGACTAGATTTAATCTTTGGTTAAATACTTGGTACAGAGCCAGGTGAGTGTGGATGTTCCAGGTTGCCTTCACTGTGCACACACATGTTGTAGCAAAGCGGTGCAGCGTGTTCTAGTTCTTCGTGAGAATTTCTTGAGTTTGCAATTCAGCCCGTCAGGGGCTTTTTCTGGCAGTGCCTGCTGCTTTGTGTGCTACATCGAGAGGCGTGCGCTGGAGAAACACACTGTTAGCTGAAGCATCTCTTCCTTCTAGGTAAATCATTTACATGAAATATCTTTGTTCTAGATCAATGTTTTACAATAAAATGAAGCTTGTGAAGTCAAAGGGAGATTTCCTTTACACCTCATCCTGGCCTTCTGCTCTCAGCCAGATCAGCCCTGCTGATGGTGACAGTAAGCCTCGGAAGAGGAGCCAAGGGCAGAGGGCCAGGAGCTGGCAAAACTGAGCCACCTGCTCTCCTCCCACCTTGTTTGCTCTTGTGAAATGGCTGCTGCTGCTCTGGAGGCTCTCCCTTGCTAGCAAAGTGTGTGAACGTGGCACGTAAACTGAATTATGCCTATTGTGTGTACAGATATGTATGCATAATATAGACCCAACCAGTTTATTTAGAGCAGCAGTGGATAAATGATTCAGTTGACTGGCTTAATTTCTTTGTTTTCGTAGAACCTGACGTAATCCTGAGTATTTCTCTTCACCTTAAATGCTGCTTGCTTTGGGGGAGGGAGCGCCGATACCAGTGTGGTGCATGATTCCTTTGTTTAGATTGGGAGTTCCTCACTTAGAGAAGCTCCTCAGGGTGAGGAGAGCTCTGTGCAGTTAATTGTTGTGCCAGTAGTGCTCTAGGCACAGTGTTCACCGGCACTGGTGTAAATTGGGAGCCCTGTTCTACAACAAATCCTACCAGCAGTGCATCCTGTGGGGCCCTGCAGAGCACTGGATCGCCTTACAAAGGATTTTTTTTCTTTGTTTATGAAGAACTTACTTGGGCTGGATTTAATCTACTGTCTAGATGCTTGTAAGATGCTACAGCGCATACTTCTGAGCCGCTTGCTAGCTGCACGCACGTTGAGCAGGCAGAGGGTAGGGTTTGGCATCGTTCTCCATTGTGACCCAGTTGATTTGCACTGACCGAGTCCATCGGGATCTGAGTGCTCACCAAGTGGCCTTTCAGCTTGCAAGGAACAGCGTCTGCCTTGAAGACAGCAAACGCATGCCGAAAATGAATATAATTCCTCTCTTTATTCCTATATCCAGCGGCTGAATACCAAGAAATCCTGACTTATTGAAATAATTCTCAGTCTCTGAGTCCTGTAAAGCGACTTAAACCAGCTGTAACTGGGAGAGTTCTTTAAATATTTGCAATCTGGGCTTGGCACGGGGCAAACGGTTCTAATAGTGAAGAATTTAAGAAATTTCTATTACTTCCTATGGGATTTCAGAGGTCAGTCTGGGACTGTGTAGGAAGGAAAAGGTTAGAAGTTAAGCCAGCAATTTACAGCAGAATTGTGGTGTTGGTGGTGGTATTTCCATATGCAGAAGAGTGGTGGTTTTTGGTTTTGTTTTGTTTTTTTTTCCTTTTTCCCTTTTTTCTGCTCCCTACAAAAGGATTGCTTTGGCCTAGGTTCAAATCACCCTGCCCCAGAAGAACTTTTCCAAGGTGCTCTCGTAGCCCAGACCATGGGCCTCTTTTCATGCCTGATGACTTTGCTGCTCTGAAGTGTCTCCTGCCATTCGAAGTCTCGGCCATTTGTTTGGGTCTGAAGAGGTAACAGCGTCCTTTGCCCTCGTGCACAGTGTGTCCGGCACCTTGCACTAGTGCTCCCTGTGGATAAACGCTTCACCTGGGAAATAACGGCTCAGAACACAGGAGCTGCTGCTCTCTGTACTCAGATGCTGGCAGATGGAATTGGGGATCATCTGGCGATCTGAGTGTGGTGGATGATGTGCTGCGGGGTGTTAAATCACTACTTTGATGCGAAGTTTTCGTTGTCCTGGTCTCTTCTCCACGTAATCTGCAATCTGCCGTTGGTCAGCGTGTGTGCGTGTTGTGATGAAGCAGTGTGGTTTTGTTTGCTTGTTTTTCTTAATTGCAAGAAGCTGTTGCCAACCCCTCACATCCAAAAATTGTTTGCTCGGTGGTTTTCTCCTTAAAGGCCTTTGGAGTCGCTTTTCTCTTCTGACACAGTCTGTTTTCAGCCCATCTGTGGGTGAGCAGTAGCACAGGCAGCAGTTACCGTGGTGGGTCAGCACGAAACATCTGAGCCTCCTCTATTCACAGCCTAGGCTATTAAAATGTGTTAATTTAATGCCGTGGGGAGTGGAGTGGGAGCTTCAGGGCATGCTTTAAGGGAACTGCCCATCCCTGGTGTAGGAGCAGCGACTTGCAGCCGCCAGCCCTTTCCCAGCCTGTGTTCTTTGAATCAAATGTGCTCATCTGAGTCCAGGGAAATCACCAGACAGCCCAGATTTAAGGTGAAAATACCTCTCTTCCCTCCTGTTAAGGAGCTTTACGCAAGCATTCTCAACACCGAGACGAAGGGGGAGCTGCCCCGTTCTGTGTGTTTTGGTGGAGCTGAGTGTCGTAGACATAGAAGGGGTCAATAGCTGTGAGAAGCACATTAATTATTCTAGAAAATTGGGTTTGTTTGGCTGTCATTTAGCACAAGCGTCCTTAGCACGTGAGTGATCCTCGCGAGGTTGGTACTGGCGAGGGCTTCAGCGTGAGGATGAAGCCATCCCAACCAGGCTGCGCGTCAGCCCAGGGTATTCCCTGCTGCTGAAGAGGTAGGACAGTTGCTCTTAATGCAAGCAGAATAATGTGCCTGATAGCTTAATTCCCATTAGGGGGCAAACGGAGAGGCCTCGGTGCCATGCATCTTTTGGGGTTGTGTAAATATTTGAGAGGGATTTGGTCTCCCTGAGCTGGTCAGGCTGGCGTGCAGGCAGCAACCTTGCTGGAGCCCGGCGGAAGTGCTGACGAGAAGCTGGGCAGCGTTTTGCCCTGGTGTATGCAGCAGGGAGAGCTGGACAGCTCAGTTAACGAAAATAACTCATTATAATTTGGCAGTAGGTGAGGAAAAGCCCCTCCGTGCTGTTCCGTGCTTAGTTTCAGAGCGGTGAGCGGGTCGGTCTCCTCTGCAGGGCTGTGCTGGTGCTGCTGGTTTTGAGCCTTCACTGGCGCGGCTGGGGGGTTTTCTTGTTGGCCAAGCGCTCGCCATCTCAGTTGCGGCTTTATTGGCTTGGCACCCCATCGGCTGAGCCAGTACCCGCCTGGCTCCTGAGGGCCTTATGTTTAAAAAAATAAAGAAAAACCCTGACAAACACCCCCCGCCCGCCCCGCGTCCTCCCGTCGCAGCTGGGCCACAACTTTCCCCGGGAGACAGCGAACTGCATTTACAATCTAGGTCACGGAGGGAGGGAAGCGCGGCCCGCTGCCGCTCGGCGTTACCGGCACGCAGGGCCCCTCCTGCCGCGCTCGCACCGGCTCCGGGCGGCGCCGAGTGACCGCAGCCCCTTCCCCCCCGGGCCGCCGGTAACCCCGGCCGCTCGGCCTCTCCCTCCGCAGCGCGGGGTGTTGTTCTGCCGGGCTGAGGCGGGGCAGGGCCGCGGTCCCTCAGGGCCGCCGAGCCCTGGCCCTGAGGGAGGGAAACGGGGGAGGGACGCTGAGGAGGCGCGCGCTCCCGCTCCCCCACCC
>Ga0065711_1006139_pt1 | contig 18206 bp, 14 predicted proteins | sample Hoacrofraction12_FD_59098 | JGI IMG/M metagenome (GOLD analysis project Ga0065711, IMG submission 59098) | Hoatzin crop microbial communities from Cojedes, Venezuela - Epithelial fraction 12 v2 (version 2) | ecosystem: Host-associated > Birds > Digestive system > Esophagus > Crop | place... | reverse complement strand
CAATATAACTGTTACACTAATCCCTGTTTTCTCATTAAGGAATGTAGTGGAAGGACATGGGCACAAGCTATCACTTAGTCGTTAGACAAAATAATTAAGTGAAACAAAAGTGGTCTTGATTCTCAGCAAACAATTGGGATAATTGTGGGATAAAAGAGACTCCCAAATAACTCTACTCCAGACAGCTCAGCCTTGGGAGGGCAAATGTGCTAAGCTACAGAGCTAAGGAGGCACCAAGAGAGCAACAAGACTGGAGCAAAACAACCTGAAGGACATGATATACGTGATGCTAGAACTGAGTTTGCGCAGAAACAAATGTCAATCAGTGAACAGCGTGATGAAGAGGATGGGACTTCATCTTGGGACCCCCGAAGACCACCCAAAGATACTAACAGACATGCGTGAAAGATATTTACATACGCTAATTAGTTCCTAGAAATATAATGAATAATTACCTGTGTGATTGTATTTAACCTGAAGCAACAGGGTGTCTGGCACGCACGTTTGGAGGAGAAATCCCCCGTGTGCCCGGCGCCGCAATAAAGAATACCTGCTTAACAGTATACATTGTACTGTTAGGTTTTTCTTACCGGATCTTTGAATCAACAGCCATGTAGAAGATGCAGGTGCGGACCATCAACAATGTCAGTGTTATACCTTTTAACTGAAATACTGCAGAAATGTTGCAAGCATGTAATAGAAAGATATGGTCTTCAGTCTTCATCTAAAACACAAAAGATACTGAATAGAAGCTGCTAGCTTTCCTCCCATTCATAGCGTAATTGGAGCTGTTTTCAAGCAAGCTGTAACATGATAAGGAGTAAAAATTCAATGACAGTAATATAATTGGGTATCATATATAAGTGTTTTTTAGCAACAACCCTGTAATGTTCAGTGAAGGCCATGTTCAGATGAAGTAATAAGTATCAGTGGAGAAAATTTTCAATGAATGGTTATTTTTCAGGTTTTTCCCTCTGAGAAAAAAATGTAGATGTTAAAAAACCTTGCTGCTCCATGTTGAAAACGTAAATCAATGGGTTGTTTTGGTTTGATTTTAACAATCTGCGAGTAATTCATCTGTGACATCATTCATTAAACCAAAACTCACTTCATAATACTTCTCTTACCTTTGTTGTAAAGGTAGACTGTTCTGTCAGGAAGGCTGTCTTTCAGTCCCTGAGATCTCTCCCAACTAACAGTCTTGTGATGGACCCACAGTGTTGAACCTTTATATGTATAAACCATCACCTGAAGGAAGAAAAATATTTTTTTCCCAAGTTCCAGATATATAGTCTAAGATTTGTTCACAACCATTGTCTTTTAAAGTTCAACCCATTTCTGAAACCAGGTAGACTTTCAACATTTCATCATCCAGAAAGGAATTAATTTAGTCAAATAATAAAAACGGAAAAAGGCAAAGATCAGGGAATATCAGAGATTACTACTAATACCCTGATATTCTATGTTAATATTTTTATAACCTTGTGATTTTTTATTCATTACCCAAAAGACAAAAAGTATGTGTGAATTAACACTATTCTGACAGCAATTTGGATCAAGATCAAACTCTCCTCTGCCACTTACAGATCTGGCTTCATGCAGGTTTGCGTGACCTGAACCTCTCACCCCTGCCTGGTCAGAACTCTTGAGAAAAACCATCTTCTGAAAATTTTCATACCTGACGTACTTTGCTGATCCAAGCTTTAGGGAGATACATAATTTCAACTTCTTGTGACAGGGGAGCAGAAGTATAAAATGATTGGACTTTGATTAAAGAATGAGCCTTCCCTTGTCAGAACAAATGCTTAATATACGTGTATACCATTCCCTTTGAAAGGATTTTTCCCATTAATAAGCATTTAAGGTCTGGCAGAAGAGCTTAGCCTGTGAAAAAGATGAATTTTGTGTCGAGGTGACAAAGCAGATGACACTTGAAGACAGCATAGTGAGCAACTGATATACATTAGCCATAAAGCCAGTAGGTATCCCTGGAACTGGAGATCTGTGTCCATGTTGGTTCAGACAAGCCATTCACTTCACTACCCAACTCTTAGCATCTCGCATTTCTCAAGAGTGTGGAAATGTTAAACTTGGCAGGGCAATATTTCTATCATCTCAACAGACCACTGAAGGCTTTATCTGGAGTGGAAAACTAACCAAAACAAACAGTTTCTCTCCACTGAGAGCCCTTCCCAAATAACATATTTTTGGACTGGGCCTCTGGGCCAGTCACTTTGCATTGACAACACCTCCGCTCGCGAGAGATAAAATCCTGATGTCATTCAGAGAGTATTCCAACATTGATTGCAATCACTGGACTGTAAATCCTGAAATTACTTATTTTTCTAACTCCTCAAAATAAAATAGAAGCAACCAAAGAAAGACCCCCCTTAGATGAAATAAGTGCCCTGTGTCCCACCATGTAACCAATCCCCCTCCAAGGCCATGCAGGGGGCATGTTGAGATAGGTGGGTGCAGATAGCACATATCTCTCTCACCCCCACTCCAGTCAGGCAGATAAAAGACCAACTGTGGTCAGGAAGCCTTGAAGTGCTGTAAACATGTCACTGAGCCCAAAGTGATATACTTTATCCTTTTCAAGATTTTTACTTTCGGTCCAACGGCACTCTAGCACTGCTGCACAGCTTCTGGATGGGAGCCAGCTTCCATCTGTTAGGCCCTGAGTGGGTGCAGGACGGACACACGGCTCCTCAGCTGCTGCTGGAGGTACGCCATCAGTCTTGCACTGCATAGTTAAGGAAGGAGGACGGAGACTCCTACACAGGCTGTGGCTACAAAACCTGAACCTAATGGTGGTCAGCACTGGAGGCTGCAGAGGAAAGCATGAGAAATCAGAAAGCGGACCCATCAGAAAACTTTCTTCATCATCTTGAGGGCTTAGCCAGGGAGATACGAGGGACAGCCCCTGCATTCGCTGCAGTTTAGACAACTAAACCACCTCATCCAACCTGACTTGCTGTTTGGGCTGAGGCTGACATGCACATGGGGAATGCCTGTATCTGTCTCAGCCTTCTCACATCCTCTTTTTCTTTCTCTGCTGCACTGCAGATTGCAAGAGGAGAGAAAGGGCTCCGAGGGAGGAAGTTTTAACAAATCTACAAAACACAAAGTATCTCTGCAGATCAAAATATACTTTCTGTTTGCAAAACAATACAGGAAGCTGTAAAACCAGGCCTTTAAATTATTTCTTCATTATCATTCTGTGATATGCCTAGAAATCCAATGTATAATTTTTAGTATCTTCTTTTTCCCCTTTCTTCACTGAAAGTTTCTTTTTGGAAAAATAATTTTGCATTTATAATTGTGCATAACAGTTCACCCTGCAAAAAAATGCAAATATAAATGTGATGTGGTGTGTGTGGTATTACTTGGGAAAAAAAATGAAATGAAATGTACCATTTAAAATGTTTACCTGCTAGGTAAATAGCACAGGCAACCTCTTCGTTATCTCATAATTGCATTCTACTTTACACAGAGCCAACGGTGGTTAAATAGATGGTGTGATGATGCTGCATTTAAGGGAATAAGTTTATCATTTTATCTGATAATTACATCATGTTAAAATTATTTTCTCTAAATCAGTTTCTGGAGATCCTGTCAGTGTTACTTCCAAGACTTAACTAATCTTGAACTATCCCAATAACACACTGGGAATCTTGCTGCCTGTGCTAAGGTCCATGTTGGGGCTGCACAGGTGTGATACGCTTGACATAAGGCAAATCCAGTGCTTCCAGGAACGGTCAGTGTAGAAACACGAGGTATGATTGGGAATGCTGTGAATTTCTCAGCTCAGTCAAACATACCACTGTGTGTAAAAACCCTGGCTGCACTCCTGCATATCCAGACACTTTTAAACACTGGTAGAGTATTTGCGGTTCCTCTTCAGTTTATGGAAGCTGTAGTCTCTCTACACATGGAAAACAAGAGTACCCGCATTTCATGAAGGTCTTGTGGTGTGTCTGTTCTATCTAGTATTTCCAGTGTCTTTTTTAAGGTATTTTTAGACCTAAATTTCCCATTCTGACTACTGAGTTCTTTGACATTTAGGTTTTGACTTGTTTAATCTACTGGGGTTTCTTTCCATGTCAGAAAGAAAATTTGGAGAGGTAGAAAGGGAGAAGGGAGATTTCATTCAGGTGAAACTTAAAAAAAGTATTTTCTGACTTCTTATGAAGGAAAACACAAAAGTTTCATTTTGATTCAACATCAAATGATTCAAAAACTGTATCCGAAATGTAATGATTCATTTACTCTCCTGTCCTCTTAACCCTTTCTCTAAAACTTTCTGTGCTTTTTTTTCCTTTATAGAAAAATATGGATCACTTTGTACACTTGTAATGCCACATCAAATTTGGAAAATTGAAAAGGCTGTTTCAGACAAGTTGAAATCAGGTATTTCATTTGCAGCAATTTCCAAATGTCCTTCATATTTCTTTTTATACATACAATTCTTTATTGAAATTATCTCATTTTCATGAATATTTCAAATCTATTTTTGATTAATTAATTGTCAAAAAACTATTCAAATGACTTATCTATATTTATAAAAAACTGCTGCTCTCTGTAGGAGTTGGAACTGGTTTTGGTGGGATGTCCTTTGAGTCACATCTACCTCAGAGCTTGCTATTTTTTGGAAGAGTTGCAAAGTCTGAAATCTTTGGGACTGCTCATTTGTGAAGAGCTATGTTCTATCAGAGCTCTAATTTTAGCTCTGTTTAGGGTTTCTCTGGTTATACAATCAAGTATCCTTGAGAGACATACATCATAAAACCAAAACTAAACTTTTTGGGAGCTTTTACACATTACACAAGCATGGTAGTAACCATGCAGGATCATTGTTATGCCTTTGTAATCATCAAATCCTTTGAAAACTTCATAAACTTTACCCACCTTAATCCTGACTTCAGTGATATATATTGTCCTTATTTATACTCTTGTCTACAATGAGGCTAAACTGGTGAAAACATATCTGTATAACTTGTGTAGTCCCAACGCTGCAGTTTGTACAACTCTGGATGGAATTCCTGAAAACCCTTAGTCTTTATTTTACCAAGCTTTAGGAATCTGGCCTTAAAATTCTGTCACAAATCTTAGCAATTGGAATAGCGTTCAGTATGCCGGAATCTAAGAGACTCTTAGCTACGAATCCTCACATTACCACATAGTTTTCTTTAGCTGAGGTTTGGAAAGGATATTGAGAACTCGCCCAGAGCTTACTAACTACTTTGTATCAGATGATGATATTCAGGTTATTCTGTGAAGCAATAATCATGTTAGTGAGTGGCTAGACTGAGAGCTGAAACACCTATGTTTAATTTTGTTATTGCCTCATAAAACAGAAATAATAAGTAGGCTAATTTTTACAGAGCAACATAATTTGCATTAAAAGGATAAATCCCAGTTTATCTTAATTACCAGCCTAAATAATGCTATACTATTAGAAGACCTCTTGTGGCATTCAGCAGGCTGATATGATACTTGTCATTAAGTGGCGACATTGTTGTATTTCTAATTAAAATTGCTAAAACATGCAATGTGCTTGTTTGTACTTCATCAGTTGCTGTTAGCAAGTCAGAAAAACTAATCTTTAGCAAATCATCAGTTCTGACTGCTTTGCAGTGCTTGGTTTCAGAAACCTCAGTCATCCCAAATTGTAAAGTCCATCCTTAGTGCCCACCAGCACGCAACGCAACAGAGAAGCTTTGTGATTATAACAACCCAGAGCAGAAAGCAGTCCCTGCCCTGAAGAGCCTGTATTATAAGCAGAGGAAGGGAAGCACAGTGACTCTGATTGATCCAAAGTCATCTAAGTAACTACTGGAAAAGTCAAGAGTATCCTATTTGCCCTATTAACTATTTTTTTAACTGCATAATCTTGGTTACTATTGCTCTTCAGAGTCACTATTTCTGAAACAGGAGTACCAGACAAATGGGAAAGTCATAGTGCTTAGGCTTCTCTTAAGCGCTTTTTTAAGCTCTTTAACCATATTTGACATGCTTAATATTAAAATTGAGATAAAATGAAAGAATAAATGTATGCAATAGAATGTGATCAGACAGAACAGCTACCAGCATTTTTAGCAAACTATGAACTCTTGATTCTAAATTAAAATTGAACATATGCTTCCATTCTGCAGTAGGAAGATAGTATAGAAACATGATTTATCACCTTTCAATGAGGAATAAATCATATTTTCATGTCACTGATTACTAAACCATTTTTCTGACTAAATCTGCGCTGTGATATTTCAGTATCTGATGCCGTTCTCTTCTCTCTGTCTATGTATGCAATACCAGAACAAAGGCACTCTCTCTATTTTTCTGCACTATATAGCTGTTGGTGTCTGTGTAGTCACGTTTTCTCTTCTGCTAATAGAAACTAGCCATTTATTGCGTTGCTAACAACAAAGAATTGAGAAAAAAGACTGAAGAGGTGGACCTCAAAAACCAGTAAGTCTGCGACTCTAATTACAAGGAATCAAGAGATAAGAAATAATCCAGGAATAATATAATAGGAGAATTAAAGAAAAGAATGGAATAGATTGAAGAGTGAAACAGATGTTCATATCATTTCTGGGCAACAACATTCCTAACTGCTTGCAGTGTCCAAGAAAATTCTGTAACTGTGGCAGGATATTTTGAAGATGTAGTACTAGTATTATGCATAAAGGAAAGGTTTTTATCATAAGTTTCATGTTTTAGGTTACAATAATCTACAGTTGATGAACATTGGACAGATGCCTGCAGAATTGTTGCTTAGCTTTTCATAGAAATAACACTTATTAGTCAACCTATAATTTCAATATATTACCATTTCCTAACTTTAGAGGAGATAATAACCTTTTAAATTTGCCTGAATATTCAGGAACTAGTAGTATACCAGCCTGTGCTTGATCTTCAAAATACCAGAACTGGTAGAATTATATTTATTTGTCTGTGTAATTAATTGATTTGCAGTGTTTATGACTTTCAATAAACATATGATGCTTTTGACAGTGTGCGTGCTCCACCGCAAATCAGTCACTCTGACCTGAAGATACATTTTCAGCTACCTACTAACAGAGCGATTCAGGAGAAATAGTGAACAGAATTTTGATGACACTCTCCAATGTGATTCGTTCAAATACAAGTGTATATAAATTTGATAATGCCTCTGAGTTTGCAGGTATTTGAGTCTTCTGAGGAACAGAGTCTGACTTCCTTCCCTAAGAAAAAAAAAATTTATTGACCTTCGTGTAAATAGTTCTCTGAACGAAAGATGATATTCAAAATTGCTAAAATTTGTCATCTTCAGTAGTACTAACAGAGCAAGCTGAAACTTTTGTTAATTTTAACATGTACAGTCTCAGTGTAGTGAAAACTACCACTTCAACATACTGGAGAATATTTACTCTCTCTTGCAGAAATCCACATGGATACTTCTCCTTTTTGTTTTTTTTCCCAGATTCACAATTTTAAATTTGTGACTGTGGCTTAGTGTGCATTCATTGACCGATGGTTTATGAACGAATTGCTACAGCCAGAATAGCATACTGTGTAATGCTGAGTATCTCCTGAAACTGGCTTTGTGGAGGTGCCGCAGAAAGCGCAGCTCAGAAGGAGGTCTGTGGGGGCTGTACGACCCCCAGGGCGACAGCCCAGCTGTCGGGACACACGGGGACCACCTTGAGAGCATGGTCCCTTTCAGCACACCCTCCAAGCCAGGTCTTGCATGGGGCTGGCCATGCTACAGCTGGGGAAAGTGTCACCTCCAAGCTCCTCTGCAGCACCAGTTTCTCAGTGGGCTTCCAACCTGTAGGAGAAGATAGTGCCAAGTCCCTGGCCCTGGCCCGTCGGGCTGACAAGCTAAACCATGGCTGCAGGGAGGAGCCCCTGTCCCCTGCCCTCTGCCTGATGACTTGACCTGTTTCTGTGCAGTAACACCAGCTTGGGTTCAAAACATCAAGGCACCTGGCAGATTACGAGCTCCAGGGAGTTTCTTTGTAGAAGCCTTCCTACATCTTCCAGGAAAAACAGAAGCATAGACATGTTAGGCCTGCTTACCCAACTCAGTTCTGGTGTCTTATGTGCATATAAGCCAAGCATAATGCTTACCCTTTGTACTCCTGCCTGGACATGGCAATCAACAACTGAGGACCTTGCTACTATTATTTAGAAAATCGCAATGTGAGATACAGTTTTAGTGGTCAAAAAGCTCACTACAGGTGACTTACTCATGGCTTGAATCTTGTAGTCTCATATATTTTTATGGCTAATTCTTCTTTGCTTGTGATTACGTATATAATGTCCCTTACTACATCTGAATGTAGTCAATAGGCTACAAGGAGCACACTTAAACTTCACTGCATTACTACCACCAAAGCATCTTGCCTTTGAGTGTCATGGACTGCACCTGAACACACAAAACTGCAATAATTGGTTCTCTAGTATCCCTCTGTGTGTCTCAATGAGGAGCAATCCCATTTTCCTTTTACGCTGACCTGTATGAGTCACCAGGCAAGCACATTCAAGGTCCTGGGCTCTATCGATTAATTTAAATGCTGGCCTAGGACTTTTTACTGTAAGCTATTTGTCTACTGCTCTGTTAGTCCTCAAGCTAGGCAGTTTCTGGTTTTGAGCTTTTACAGTAATAAATTGATTACAGTTTATATGGCCTTCTCTGTTGCTTGGAGACAAATGTCTATAAAACACATCTGGAGGCGTTTTCTTCAGTTACGCCTCCCTTGCCTGGTTCCTTTCTTATACCTGTTCACGCATAGCCAGAAGCAGTCTGTAGGACAAAAGAACTTAGGGTGCTCTTTGGTCGTGGTTCCTCCTCTTGGACACCCTTGGGTCCAGCTTTCCTCTGATCTCATGGGGAGACACAGTAAGATGCTTGAGGTTTCCCTGAGAGGTTTTCCTAAGCTTACACAATTGAGCAGAATCAACCGTAGGAGTTGCAGAGTTGCAGGTCCACCTTGATAGGTAATTTCACTACCTTTAAAAATCTGTCCCCAGTCCCAAATAGGTTAGGGTGTTCAATACTTGGGGGCTTCAACTTGTTTAGGTACATGCTTGGGCACAAAGTCAGAATGAGATGAAGCAGTAACGTGAAATATTATGCCGAGGAAGGTATAGGATTATATCAGAGTTCAGAGAAGGAATTTCAGACTAATGCTGTGTTGCTGGCTTGCTCCAGCGGTCACATGGCTAGATCATGTTGTGTTCTGGGGCAAATACTCTCTTGGATTTTTTATATGAAATGTGATCTGTTCCATGGTAATTCTTTAAACATAAATTCAAAAAAACAAAGAGCAGAATTTGTTTCATATTTACACACTTTCTACAATTTTAATCATAAAACAGATGATTGTCAGCCATATAAATTAATGTTTTCTTGCTTATTTTTTCTAATACAAAAGTCTCTCCAGCTGCAATTGAAGCTTTCACTCAGAACAATGGCTTAGTTCATTTGTGTTTGTGCACAATGTTGTCATCAGTTTAAATGTTACCTGTTCTCATAATACGCAACATTTGTCCTCTTCCTGGCTTCCCCTTTTTCCCAAGACTGTGAATATGCAAAACTTAATCTTGTTTTCTCAGGTAATTGGAGTAATTGGCTCCGGTGTGGCAGTATAACTGAGAAGGGATATACAAGAAAAAAAAGATAAGAGGATTCAGCGTGCCTCTTCTCTTCATGTAAACCATAGCACAAAATAACATTAATAATTCAAGCAGTATTCACAGTAAAAGAAAATTATGTCCCTTGCAATAACTTTGAAAATTTCTTTGAACTTTGTTCCTAACATATACCGATACGAACATACATATTATAGAAACACAAACAAACATTAATACTTCAAACTTTTAGAAAGATGAAGTATACAGTTTGAAGCTCTTTGTGTTCTGCGAGTTCGAGACAGCTTCAAATCATGTCCAGACAGTACATTAAGTACTTAAAAAAACCCATCTTTTTCTGATGTGCGGTGTGGATTTTTAACATCCGTGAAGGACCTTGAGATGAATTTTTAAAATAGCACAATAATAGAGAATTGCATTTCATTCTGCAGTTCCATCATCATTTATTGTTCCTAAGAGTTAAGAAAATATGTTGGTGGTAATTTCATAGTGCTGACTACATGACTGATAAGCCAGTTCTTTGGGAGTCTATGAGAGGGTTTATGGTCCCCACAGCTAGGAAGTTAAATTGGTGCCATTATATGTACATGGCCACAAGCACAACTACTCTCTGCCTTCAAAGAAGGAGGTCCATATGCCATAGCAAAGGGCAGCTATCAAAATAGCACAAATGTGTTTCATCAGTCCATTAGCCATGTTAGTGTTTCACAGCAATGACGGACTGTTCGGACAAACTCTTTATGAAGCCTCCACCTCCTTGGAGAGCTGAACTCTTTCACCCAAAGCAGGCATCTTTATTTCTTTGCTAACAGCCCAAAGGCTGCCTGTAAGATGGAGTCAGCAGGTATGAATTCATATGCAGGGCTAAGCCCTAGGTTTTATTCTGCCATATTTCTTGTATCTGTTTCTACTAAGTACTGTTACAGTGCTAACCACAGCTTGATTTTTAAATTTTCTCTGCCGAGATTTTTAGAGGATGTAAAATTTCCAGCCAGGAGGAAAAAAAAATCCTGCCTTAATCTCACTTGCAGTAGCAATTGTCCTGTGGGCAGCTCTCCTGTTGATCCTGCAGTGAGTCAGACCCTTACATGTGTTGCACAGCAGTGACCACATCACACATGACAGTGAGTGAAACACATGGATTTGCAAACGAATCACCAAGTCACTGCACCACACACTACACAAATTCTGTCTTCCAATATTATGTGCAATTAGTCTGTGCTTATAAATACTTCCATGTGCAAAAAAATTACTTTGCCGATCTCTGTAGTACTTCTTCTGTCTGAAACACATCAACTGTTTACTGCACAAAACTATGTTATGCAAAGTGTAGGTTATGCAGACAAGATAGTGACAGCAGCTATCATCCTTTTCTCCAGGACTTGTTTTGTTATTTGTGGTCATTTAAGCTACTGGAGAAGAAGACTATTCTGCAATATTGTTGTCGCCAAGATGATAGCAATGAGAGATGCCAAGCTGTGCATTGTAATATATGCATAAAATCCTAGTGATGCCATTCCTAAGCAGTACACCAAGTCTTTTGCCCTGCTATTAGCTTGAAAATTTCCTTCTTCCAATAAGATGTAATAATATCAATTCAAATATTTTACCATGTAGCAGGAATAAAGCCAAAGGATTGACAAGTGTGAGTTTAAATAACAGACTGCGGCAATAATTTCTATTGAATGCAAGAACCCTTCAGGATTGCTCCTTTAATTACCACTGCAGTTGTTCTGCTGCCTTGAGAATTGTTATGGCAATATTTATGGCTGCAGTTGAATAGAAAGCATTTGCATTGGAGAAATATATACACGCCATAGCTGATCTTGCACTACTTTTCTTACAGGAATATAAATACCAGTCAAGCATCTGCAAAGCCTTATGAGAAAAATGTGCTCAGGAGTCAAAAATCCCAGTCATCTGGAGGGTGCAGTTTGGTGCCACTGATATTATCTCAAAATGTTTTTTAGAAAAAAATGCAAGTCCTTTCTGTTATGTATGCTTTATGTTATGTACGAAAACACACACACAAAAAAAGACCAATGAAAAATTTTTATCATACATCATAATCAATAGTGTTACTTTGATAATTTTAACAGTAGTAGAATTGGCATACATAGGCTGACTTTTCTTCTAAACCTTGGATAATTGGAAAAATGTTTTAAATTTAGCCTTTGAAGCTAAATTTAGATTTGAAGTATCCTTTCTAAAAAAAAAAAAAAGTTAGCTCTATCTTGAAAAATTCTGGTTTCATTTTAGGCTAATATTTTGCATGGTTACAGCCATAAAGTTATTGTATATTCAGATATGTACTGATTTTGGACATTACAAGGCCAGAATTCAGCTTCATCATAAAGATTGCAAAGTTTGGACAAGATTTGTGTTTTAGGTGTAAATGGGCAGTAGCTGTTCAGATTAACAAAATTACTGAGTGTGAAACTGCCATACGTATATGACTAGAACTATTCACGTAAATAGACCTTCTTCCAAAAACCTTGTCAGGTGAATGCTGTGTGAGTTGTAATGGAGAATTATGCAGAGGAGGTTAAAGACCAAGAAAGGGCCTGGACAGGCAGCCTCGGAGTCCTGACAAGGCCAAGATAATTCCAGATCAAATAACTGTGAATATGCATGCCCACACTGTGAATATGTCTATGGGCAACGTCTTCCAGAGAACCTTCACTGGTAAATCACTTTGCTTTTCAGCATTTTCACTTACCTGTACGTAGAATAAAAACTTTTTTTGTCCCACACCCTAGTAAAATGTACTGTCACTGAAGCAGTACAGTCATGTATACAAGGTGAACTGATTTTAGTGTATAAACTTTATATCTGAATGGTCTAGAAATAGTCTGATAGACTTGGTCTATGTACTCTTTGATGTCTGTGACACTTACTTTTCTCTTGCTAGTTGCATGCAATTCTGTGCATCTTTCAGATCTCACAGGACAATATTTGGTTTCTGTCACAATACCTTTTTTATCACTAATAACTATATGGATATTTGTTCTGTCTTTAAATGAGAGTCCTCTTAATGCCCTCAAATAATCATTGGTATAAGCAGAACAGGGATGTGAATCAAACATAAATGCCTCCAGTGCTGTAAACTCTGTATTTCAGGAAGAAAATGTTATTAAGGAAATAGGAACATATTAAATGAGGTTTTATATTTAATTATAACTATATATAATATCAATGCATTCCTATAAAAATTGAAACAACTTTCAGTATTCAATTTATGAATTGTGCATAATATATATATGACATGTTGTATCTAAGTTACATAGCAATATAATTAACAATTAATTGAAATGGCCATATTAGTTAACACTTAGTACATGGATTAGGAAGCTAGCGTTATCTGTGCAGCAGTTTTGAATAAAAGATTGCATGTAAGGGTCCAGCTCTCATATTTCTTAATAAAACTAATTATTTTCTCCAAATTTATTACCCTGAAGTGTAAAAGCTAAGAAACAGCAGAAATGCCAAAATGAAATCTGCCTATTTAACCTTTATGCTGCCTTGTGCTATTCGTAGCATAGTGATACAGAATGGGATTTGGCAAAGCACGAGCACCATTGTTACTCAGCTGGACAAGTCGCTCAGACACTCAGAGGAAGCCACTTGAACCTTTTCCTTAGTCTGCCAGAAAAGATACTTCTGTGTTGTGAATGGAAAGTGGAGAGCGGATGAGATAATGTTAGAATATTTCTTTTTGTTCCCCTCACTCATCGTGTGGCTTTGTCTTGCTTATTGCATGCAGTCTGAACTTTGTATCCACAATGAAATCAGCTCTTTTATCCCAGACTTCTCTCTGATGCTTGTTACCATAGGATCAGAGAAGCCTACAAACACAGAGAAGTTGGCCGTCTTCCCTCCCTGACACGGTATTTTGTAAACCTCATAAATACTTCTCCCAGTATTTACAGAAGCAGCCTCTAAACAGGAGTGCTTCATTACCTGTGTACTTCACTGCAGATGCTTAAAACCTGTCCTACAGCTGCCGGTCACTCATGGCATCTGCTAGCTTCAGCTGTACTGACTTGTCAGCATCTCTGAAATCAGACTCTGGATGTCTCGGGCTGGGGACCCAGAAAACAAGGAACATATCATTAGTGGTCCAACGTGGTTGTTTTCTTAGTATAAAATGAAAATCCACAAAGCTGCAGTCTGGAATCAACTTGCACCACAGTCTGCACTAATCCTCACATTACTAAGTTTATAGCTATCTGTTTAAATTCTTATTGTTAACCTCATCCTTTGAAATAATGCACACAGCTCTTTCTTTTATATATACATGAGCTTCACAGTGAAAATAGTAGTGCAATCCTTTCCAAGGGACAGGGTGTGCCAGTCAAGTTGAATTCTTTACATATGTGCCCCAGTAAATGGCAGTATGTCAGTCTTCTCATGTGCAACACCAAGAAGACTCCCAGAAAACTCTGGAGAGCATCTGTAATCAAATCTATATACTTGTTATGTGAACAGAAGTCAACAACCATATTTTAAGAAAGATTTTTTTCTGCACTAAACCAATGTGAAGAGTCAGAACATTTGCATTTTTTATTAGACGAATCACTAGATTGCGTCTAGGCTGTGGTACACATCAATTCCATAGACAATGCACTTGATTATAAAAGATTACAAAAGTTTGATTATAATTGAACCTGTTTTATCGTGGGACAGGTCTTACAGGTAAAGAACTTTGTTTCATGTCTTTTTTCCTTTGAAGATTCATTGAATGATCCTTTAAATTTTTCACCTTTGATAATGGTAGTATTTTAGGGTTTTCTCCTGGGTTTTGTTTTTGGTTGTACTTGAGTAATTTTTTTTAATTAATACTCTGTCTACCCTCATAATGGGGTTTTTTTTCTGTAAGCTTGAAAACTTCTAGAGTCTGTGTATCTGACAACAGTCAACTATCAATTATCTGGATTGCACATTATTTGTGTAAGATATGGAAAGAGTTTTCAACTATGCCACGAGCACATTTCCACTGCCTCTCAGACCAGTTCACCTCCAGGACCAGTGTCATCATCGTCATGAAGCAAAGAACTAGAACAAAAAAGCCCTGGGAGACACAATCTGGTTTCCAGCAAGTTCATTCAGGTCAGGTGCCTCCCAATCTCATCTTGAAGACCAGGACTGCTGGGGAGTATAGTGCAGAAATACACTCCACCTCATGCCTCTGAGTCCCAGAAGCTTGTTAGGTTTAATGCAACCCCATGTCAACAGCGAGACCTGGCTGGGCTTAGTACTGTGTTGAGTCCAGCAACAAGCTAGAAGTGTGCTTCACTGGATGGCAGCTCAGGTATGCCACAGCTGATTCTGAACCTGATCCCAAAGGACAGGGCTGGATTCTGTAGAGAGCATCAGAATCTGTGTCCTACTTACTTGTTTGGTTTTTTTACATTTCATGGTTCCACTTATTGTGCCAAAGTCTTAGCGCTTTCAGGATTCTAGGAAGAAGTGCCACCTTGAACGCAGCATGTGGGCCCATGCTTGGTCTTGCATTTGTATTGTGTCATCCTATGCCAAGGCAACAAGCCTACCCGGAGCCTCTGTGCAAGGCAGACGAGGTCAAGGCAAGTTGCCGTTAAACTAGAGCTAATAAAGCCCATTTGATTCCTGGGCGAGACACTGGTGGTGCTATGCACCACATTCTCTCTGAGTAGCTATACATCCTTCATGAAAGGCACTCCTTATAGACGGTGTGGCTACATAACCTGTATGGAATCATAGAATGGTAAGGGTTGGAAGAGACCTTAAAAATCAGCTGGTTCCAACTCCCCTGCCATGAGCAGGGACATCTTCCACCAGACCAGGTTGCTCAGAGCTCCATCCAACCTGGCCTTGAACACTGCCAGGGAGAAAAGGTATTTAGGTGTCTAATGCAGGTGCAAAGAACCACCACTCAAAGATGCCTACTTTCCTCTGCAGGCTGTTATAGAGAATTTAGGTTCTTGAATGTAGGTGCTGCATATCAAGTAATCAAAGTAGGAAAGTAAATGGTATATGTGTCTAGCAGAATGGAGTACAAATCACACTATGCCCTTGTATTCTATTACCTAGAAAACTACTTCAGAAATAATTATCTGAAAATTATTGTTAAAAAAAATGGAATGTTAAAATAAAATTTCAGCTCACTGTTCTCCTTGCTACAGCTGTTCTTTAGTTCAAAGCAAACAGAAGTAGAAATACTTTATATCTACTGAAGTACTCATTGTGGGCAGGGACCAGACTGAGAGAAGAGTCCTTTCTCAGCATCTGTTAACAAAGATGGGAAGTGAACTTCTGCACCAAATATCAATTACTTGCCAGACATGCAATATCTTAGGATACTTATATCAGAGAAAAAATACATTGTGATGTTGAAGTGACTGTAGGACTGTAACTCCTGTCTGGAAACTTGGAGAAATTAAATCTTTGACAAATATTCCCATACGCTAATGTTACACTGACTGCAGGTGCAGCCAGCAATGGTAGAGTGAAAGAGCTTGAGACATGAAAAAATCACGGTCAATATTGTCCATTTTTGAAGTAAAGAGTAAGTCTATATTCGCTCTAAGAGTGACACACTGAAGTAGTCTCCTGGAGGGCCTAGAAGAGCTCACATGTTGAAGATCAACAGCAGCTGGGGAAGTGCTGTGGTAATGATGACAGATGTGGATAGCAAGGCAGGAAGAGCAGTGGCAGATTTGAAAAGCCACAGTACAAATGACAAAAGCTGCCTTTTACCCAGCAATACTTTCTCTGGAGTGCCACATGCTTCAGAGATTGATGATTTCAGTTACTTCTTAGATGGGATAAGGAGGTAAACCTACATTGGACTGTTGCCCTGGACCTGTGAGAAGGTTAGTAATCTTGCCGGCTGCTAACTTATTATGTAAATTTATTTTTTATCTTTTGCTGGTTTATTGTCTTATTGCGTTTCTTTGTCATCTTATTAAAATTATGTTTGTTCAAACCACTTTGACCAGTGCAGGTACTCCTCACTGTTTTGTGCCTTATTTCCCAGGTTTCTGAGAGGGAGCTTTAAAGCATAGTTTCTTAAGCTTTCAGAAGGCACTGATACCGCTTGTACTGGCTTCCTAGAAGTGTTAGTGGACATACTCAGTTCATGATTGCTACTGCCTAGGCAGCCATAAACTTCCAACTCATCTTTGTCTTCAATGATGACCTATAGTGGGCTTCCACACCGTCTGTGTTGAATTCTTTCTTTGCATTTTTAGAAACTCTTACTGCACAGGACTTGCACAGAAGGTTCCTGTTTTTGCATTTCTTCTCAGAGAAGATCTGTACAGTTGCAGCCTGTAGTGTCAGTTTGAGCTGTACTTTACTTCGTAGTACATTCCCCTGCATTTGTAAGTTCTTTTCTGGCTGCTTGGTTTTGTGGCTGGATCCAGCCCCACTGAAATCAGTGTAAAGGTTTTATGACTGGTGGGAGTTCAATCTTATCTTGCAGCCTGGAAACCATTTAGTCAAATATGAATGCAAAATACAGAGGTGTTTTAAAGTAATTTCATAATGTCTACTAAATTAAGCTGAATTAATCTGAGAAGGAGGCAGATTTCTTTCTGATGAAAGGGTTAAGTAATCCTTTGGCAGTACTCATTCACGGATTTCATGGGGTGTTTTGTATTGCTCCTATACAAGTTCTCCTGGCACACTTCATCATGCCATGGATGTGCTTAAGGGCACTGTGCCATGCTTGGATATCCAACCAGACAGCTACAGTAACGTATGGAGGAAATGAAATTCTGAAATAATGTCAAGAAACAATATGGGGGCATTACAGTAAAAATGTTGGTCAAGACTGAAAGTTATTAAAATGTACAGCATAATTAGTAAGCACTTTTCAGAGAGTGTGTGCGAAGATACCAAAAGGCAGCATCAGAAACAACTGTTCGTCTGTTCATTTGTGATTAAATCCTTGCTATTAACTTCCTTGTTACAAGGTGTAGCTAATCCCTCTCCCCCCAACAGCGTTCACAGAGGCTATGGAAATTCCCACAGGATAAGATCTGCTTTAGCTCCAAATCATGGAAACAAGTTCTTGCTTTACAGCATGTGAATAGGTTTGTCTGTACATGCTCATGTAGCATCTGACTTCCACTCAAGTATCCTCAGAAGCACTGGTATAAGGTGAGATAAGTCACTAAATGTGGGAATCTGTAAGTGCATTTCAAACCTCACGCACATGTATTTCATTGCATTTTTTGCATTGCCTTTTTAGTTTCAGAAGCAGACAGATCTGGATTTGTATGCAAGACTAAGAAAAAAGGCTTACTGTCTGTTGTCCTTAAGGCAAGAGAGGTTTCTGTTCTTGAAATTCTGTGGTTTTTTTGTGGGGCAGAAGGTGTGTTCTGAAATTGAGCCTAGGAGTATCAGGCACCTGGAGCCTGAGAAGGTAGTTGAAGCTGTAAATGTAGGGGTTTCAGGGCATGATGAGGCTTCACAGAATCACAGAATCACAGAATAGTAGGGGTTGGAAGGGACCTCTGTGGGTCATCTAGTCCAACCCCCCTGCCAAAGCAGGGTCACCTACAGCAGGCTGCACAGGACCT
>Ga0065711_1039028_pt1 | contig 18207 bp, 16 predicted proteins | sample Hoacrofraction12_FD_59098 | JGI IMG/M metagenome (GOLD analysis project Ga0065711, IMG submission 59098) | Hoatzin crop microbial communities from Cojedes, Venezuela - Epithelial fraction 12 v2 (version 2) | ecosystem: Host-associated > Birds > Digestive system > Esophagus > Crop | place... | reverse complement strand
CTATAGGAAAGATGGGGACAATCTGTTTAGTAGAGACAGCAGTGACAGGACGAGGGGTAATGGTTTTAAACTAAAACAGGGTAGGTTTAGGCTGGATATAAGGAAGAAATTCTTTACAATGAGGGTTGTGGAACACTGGAATGGGTTGCCCAGAGCGGTAGTGGAGGCCCCATCCCTAGAAACATTCAAGACCAGGTTGGACAGGGCTCTGAGCAACCTGATCTAGTTAGTGGTGTCCCTGCTCACTGCGGGGGGGGTGGACTAGATGATCTCTAGGGGTCCCTTCCAAACCAAAACTTTCTGTGATTTTATGATTCTATGAATAGCAATTCCAGTCCTTCCAGGAGGGAAAGTGGATGCTGACTGCCTATCAAAGTTGGGCTTTTTAAATCAGCTACACGTGTATGGTCAGTGAGTTCTAGAACGGACAATGGTGTGGTGAAGATGTGAATGTCATTGCAAGGCAAATGGTTTAGATAGCCCCATCAAAGAGCACTGAACAGATTCAACACTTGTGCTGCCTGAGGGGTGCCTGAGCTGCTAATGCACAACATGAGCCCATTGCCAAAGCAAGCTCAAGGTGGTCAGGAGGTGCTGCCTGGGTCCTGTGGCATAGCTTATGACATCTTCTAACATGTCCAGGTACAAGTTTGTGATTGCACATTTCAGTCCTTTGGATTCTTTCAAAATAGGAAGAACAGAATTTACTCTCTCTGCATTACTATGACGACACATCCTTCTTTTTGTTGACTCCCTTTGCTGCACGTGACTTTTGGCTTACTTTCTAAAACTATTCCAGAGTTAAACAAAGATGAAGAACCTGAGTCAGCTGCAATCACACAAGATTTAGTGTGAATATACTCAGTCTGCTTTTTCGTGATCAAAATCAAGTTGGTGATGCATATGGTTCTTAACAAAAATCCAGTTACATTAGCGGTGTTTATAATTGCTGCTACTGATTTTTTTGGTGAAGTATATTTAAAATAAATAACAAACTCCCAGGTGAACTCTTTCATGCATACTGAACTAGCAGCATTTTGTTTTGCTTAGCCAGCTTGTTGTCAGACATCAAAGGCACATGCATAGATGCAGGAAATCAAACATACAGGCATAGTCCATACAGAAATCCCACTTATTTCATAGTATCCACCAGCACTGTTCCTAGAACCCTCACCTAGGTTACTGTAATTGAATGTCTAGTTGGGAGAGGACAGAACTTCAAACTTGTAGTGGGGATAATGAAATATAGCAAGAATTGGTTGTCAGGTATGGGGAATTGTATTGAGAAGGCTATTTTAGCAGAATTTTGGAACAGTTTGTGTATGAGTCTTGCTGGCAAAAGCACTTGGCTTTGTGATCAACTGCAGGAAGGAAAAAATTTTTCATCCCACTGAATGTTTAATTTAGTGTCCAGGCCGTTTATGTGGCTGTGCTATATTGAGACTTGAGACAAAGTAACAACCAGGTCACCTGGCTCCTAGGTGAGGACACTAATCACTGAGCTAGTGGTTGCTTTGGACTAAAGGAGGTCTTTGTGGACATAAAGTGTGATTTCCTATTTTCCCTGAAAAAATACAATAATTTTGTAATACATTTGTATATAAATAATATGTACATGTTTCTGAAAGATACTGGTTTCATCCTGATGTGAAACAGGTTAGTGTCCCACAGGATGGAAAACAAACTGTGAATAATGCTTAGTGACAAACCTATTTCTGTTATTTTCCCTTGTTTGCCTACTGTATGCAGGTAGATTTGGGCAGAATCCATCAGCAAGGTGATGCCCACACTGAGCTTGGCACTTCCACTCCACCCAAGAAATTTGTAGCCAAAAAGAGGGGAGGAAGATGCATTAACAGAAATCAAAGCTAACGAAATACTGAGGAAAGGAAGCCAGGTTAGAGGAACAAGGACATACAGTCTCCTGCATCTGTTGAGAAGGAAGGAGGACAGGTAGGGTGTGTGGAAAATAAAGGCAATTGCTCCTAATAGTGGGCTGTATCCAACTCTGTCAAGTCTGGCAGAGCTGTTAGGTGTCCACTGCCCAATCTCCACTGCAGCAAAACACACAACTCACTCCCACAAGCAGCAATAAAAGATCTGCATCTGGCATACCAGTTCCCTCTTCTTTCTGATCTTCCTCTTCTTTCCGTACTATCTTGCTAGCGTTGTGTATGCATTGGGATATTGATGTGTTAAAGTCCTGGATTTTGCCCATCCTGCTGAACCTTGCTGATGGAGCACGTGTTCTTCTCAGATCAAACCACTCAAAGAGAAATTTGTTTTATGGTTTCCTGTAGTGTCACAGAAGGTTACATGGAAGACCAAGCACAAAGGATGTACTTCAAAAAACAAGTTTGTCTTCATTTACTACATCATATCTACTCTTAGTTTTACCTGGACTTTGTGCAGAAGACTGAGTTAACTCTGAACCAAAGAACTCGGATGTTCTTTAATTTTTCCTGAACTCATCCACCTGTGTGAAGCTTACTTGTGCTTCATGCCCTAGACTTCTTATTAACAGTAGTCCTGTTCATACCCTGCTGATAGCTCAGATACCTTATCTCCTGATGTTCCTTACTGCTGATTTCAGCTAGGCTTTCTTTGGTGCCCTGCAATTTTGCCTGTGCCCATGTGCCAGCTGGCAATAAGCATTCAGCAGCTGACACAGGCTAATGATTGATGCCAAATTAAGCTAATTGGTCTTATCAGGAAACAAGGCACTTTCTGGGACCTGAGACTTCACTGAGTCCTGTCAAAAGAGGAGGTACCATTTTTACTGGTGAGATCCTGCAGCAACCAGTCTTAACAGACCATTGAAACAGTGACTGGAGGATCGTAATGGAAGGTCTGCTAGTACCTTGTGAGCTATTATGCCAACAACAGCTGCCTTTATTAGCCAAGTGCCAGGGAAGACTGGCAGTGTGGAGGACTTTCTGTTGAAAGCAGCTCTGAACTATTAAGCCAATGTTTTATTGCTCACATTTTCAAAGAGTTTGCAGAGTGCTTGGAGTCTGGCCAAAGAAATATGTTCATTAAATCAACCAAAGGACAATGTAATGTTTGAGTAATATGTTACATTTCCCTGGAAAACCTCAAAATTAGAAGACTTACATCTCTCCTTCCCACTATCTTCACACTATCTCCTTCCAAAAGAGCTTTCTTTTCTTGACTGTCAGTTGCATTGTGTGCTGGATGTTGGAAATCAGTAACAGAGTGCAGAGAAATCAGAAGAGAGCTAGTCAAACGAAGAGACAAGAGCTGAAGGTCTGCACTCTTCTTTTGCATATGTCCCTGGTTACTGAAGCCATTAGATGTGGCTGCAGACAGGAGCCATTTCAGAAAAGTTAGTTTTTCGCTTTTCCAGCTGGACAGCCGAAGGAAAGATCTTAAGTAACTTTGTCAGGTTGAAAAGCAATCAAATATACCCTTCCAATATCTACCTGAGTAAGCAATTAAACACTAGCACAAAAGATGGTGTGATTTTCCATTTGATTGGTGCGCTTTTGCTCCCTGTTAACACTGCTTGGAACCATGCTTCCTTCTTGCCACCGGAAAATCATCATCCCATCGTTTAGAAGCTGGACTGTAGATTTAGATGTGCACATACAGGGATTCATTGTTAAAATACTAGGTTGTGATTGGTGCTTGGAAATCAATCATCAAAACTGTTTGATATCATGAACCAAATGCAAGGAAAGTGTTCTGTTTGGACTTACTTGGCTAAGTTTAGTTTCAGATGACAAGCTTTTTTGCTAGTCTTCCCTTTTCATTTAGGTGCGATGTACCTGTAACACAAAATTGGTTTAGACTTGTTCAGAATCAGGGAAAGGAGGAAAAAGTTACTGGAAGTTTACACGGAACTAGTCAGCAGAGTGAAGGGGGCACAGGATTTAACTACCAGGTAGTAAATGGCCTTTAACAGACGAAAACTGCATTCAAATGAAGCAGCTTCCCTTTGGACAAAAGATACTGAGCTAACCTGAAAATAAATTTTGTGCCTTCAGCTGTGGTACCTTTCTTTTCCTTTTGCCTTAGGAAACTGGTAGGGATAAGCACTGCTTGCCAAATAGTAGTGTGTTAGCTGTCAGCAGCACCTGGAGGTGACAAAACCAAAACCCAGTTTTTGTGAATTCTAGATAGTGGCCAGTTGTTGAGTTGAAAAGAAAGGAATCGTCAAATGTTGCTTATCAAACAAAGACATAGTTTTCGTGCCCAGCACCTCAAAGAACACTTAGGTTTTCAGTTCTTAGGACTCAAAAAAAGACCTTTGTTCCTTTGAAGTAATAGCGGGCTATGTGAAATGAATTTTAATCAGGATCTTTCAATATCTATCAGTGCACCTCATTTCATATCACAGATAGCAAGAGTACGGAGAAAATGACAGACTGGAGAAAGTAAAATCTAGAGGTAAAGCACAGAGCTTCCAGTATACAGGTCAGATAAGGGCACCACATGTCTTTCAAGTATCAGCAGTGCCTTCCACCAAGGATAAAAAGCAGAAGACAACTCCTTTTATACCTATCCTTAATACAATCTTGTTTTCTGAAGGACATTTTTAAAAATTGTCATTAAACACCAAAGAGAAAGAATATGTTCACTGAAGAAATACAAATTTTAGCAAAATAAATAAAACCATGGTCCATAATATAGCTGGAAATATTCAGTGTTTCCTGATAAAACTACTTGATGCAATAATAGAAAATATGATGTAGAAGTTAAAGATAGAAATACAGAAGCCAGATGCATAAATCAATAACTGTCAGTGCAGAAGCACTTAGGATAACAGGAAGATGGAGAGAAAGATGGCCTTCTACACAGAAGTTACAGCATTAGTGGAGAAGGGAAGAGCAACTGATGTCATCTACCTGGACTTGAGCAAAGCATTTGACAATGTCCCACACAACATCTTTATTTCTACACTGGAGAGACATGGATTTGATGGATGGACCAGTTGTGCATAAGGAATTGGCTGGATGGTAACACCAAAAGACTTGTGGTTTATGGCTTGATTTCCAAGTCGAGACCAGTGACAGGTAGCGTTCCACAGGGGTCAGTTTTGGGGCCGAGGTTGCTTAACATCTTCATCAGTAACATGTACAGTGGGATTGAGTGCACCCTCAGCAAATTTGTTGATGACACCAAGCTGTGTGGTTTGATTGACACGCTGGAGGGAAGGGATGCCATTCAGAGGGACCATGACAGGCTGAACAGGTAGGCCTGCGTGAACTTCATGAAGTTCAACAAGGCCAAGTGCAAAGTCCTGCACATGGGTCAGGACAATCCCAAGCACAAATACAGGCTGGACAAAGAATGGATTGAGAGCAGCTGTGAGGAGAAGGACTTGGGGGTTCTTGTTGATGAGAAACCCAACATCACCCGGCAGTGTGTGCTCACAGCCCAGAACGCCAACTTTATCCTGGGCTTCATCAAAAGAGGTGTGGCCAGCAGGTTGAGGGAAGGGATTCTGCCCCTCTACTCTGCTCTGATCAGACCCCACTTGGAGTCCTGTGTCCAGCTTTGGAGCTCTCAGCACAAAGAACAGATGGAGCTGTTGGAGCAGTTGCAGAGGAGGACCACAAAAATGGCCCGAGAGCTGGAACACCTCTCCTATGAGGAAAGGCTGAGAGAGATGGGGCTGGTCAGCCTGCAGAAGAGAAAGCTCTGGCAAGACCTTAGAGCAGCCTTGCAATACCTGAAGCGGGCTTACAAGAAAGCTGGAGAGGGACTTTTTATAAGGGGATCTAGTGATAGGACAAGGAGTAATGGCTATTAGCTGTGAGAGGGTAGATTTAGACTGGATATAAGGAATATTTATGTAATTCACATATTTACTGTGAAGGTGGTGAGGCAGCGTCATAGGTTGCCCAGAGAAACTGAGGATGCCGCCTTCCTGGAAGTGTTGAAGGCCAGGTTGGATGGGGCTTTGAGTGGCCTGGTGTAGTGGAAGGTGTCCCTGCCCATGGCAAGGGAGTTGGAACTAGATAATCTTTAAGGTGCGTTCCACTCCAAACCATTATGAGATCCTGTAATTCTATGAAATAAGTGATGATTTTGGTTTACTTGTTTTGCTCATATCCTAGGAGGTGTTTCACCTTAGTGTTCATCTTCTGTAACATGAACTTGTGATGAATCTTGTAGGAAGACATGATTATTTTTAAAGGCAAATAAATTAAATAAGAATGACCTCAAGATTACTGTCATCAGCGCTGCTGCATGTGGCACAAATTTGGGCCATGAATCTCAGTTACAGATACCAAGAATCTAAATGTGCTTCTAACACAGTTTTGGCGAAAATAAGTGATCATTGCTATTAAACTCTATAAAAAGGGACAATGACAGACAAGATTAAACAGGTAAGATACATCAAAGCTTTTACCATTTCATCTCCAGTCCTCTGATCTCAAAGTCTCTTACTTTGTCTTTTCTGAAGTAAGCCCGAGCTTCAGAATATAAACCAGTCTTCCTAAGATAATATGGGGATAGCTTCTCGAAGTGTTTTTTGCTATTAATTCTCTGAAACATCTCTCCTGGTCACCACATTAGCTGCAGCTTGAATCTCACCCAGTAAAGGGACGCCAGTGTTCCCAAATTCTTCCAGGGGTCTCAGGGATATTCCTGTTTAGCAGTCACTGGTAAGAACAGCCTTGTTGCCAGCCTTCATAATGCTGACTGTCATAATGATGAAAATAATTATGAAAGAAAGGGAAGCAGAAATAGATGGATAGGTGGAATGAAAACACCTTTGAATAATGTTTAATGGAAAAAGACAGAAGATGTTATGTGCTTTTACTCTTTTCAGATGTCAATGCACACTCTGACTGCAACACAGAGAAAATGTGTGTTGCTCACAGGACAACCAACGCTTACAGATGGGTATTTCTACATAAGTAAGTCCATGGGCATTGTGGAGCCATCTGTCACAGCTCTGAGGCAGAGTAGAGCATGGTTGCAGCTGGTGTGAGAAGGCAAATACTCTTGTCCCTTCCAGTTGTCAGACTTCTGTTTTGACATCACCTTCAGATTATGCGCAAGATTTGTAAGCATTCTTTCCTGCCTCTTGTCCTTTTCTTTCTTTTGCCCTGTGACATCCCCATTGTCACCCTTCCTACTGAAAAAAAGAGGTAGAAGATAGACCAGTGGCTATAGCTCTTGTTAATATGCTGCAGGGACAGAGATGTGTCTAGATGAAGATTCTCATGCTTGCAGCTAAATGCATGGAGAGCTAAAATGAGTGTGCACAACATCTGCAGCCATGCAGTTAGAGAAACTAGTAGAAAAATACTCAGAGCTGAAAATAAACTTCACTAACACTGAACAACAATTTACCCTAGGCTTGTGTTCCTGTCTGGGGAAAACAGTGGTAGAAAAAAGGACATTGTCCTATGACCTTCTCACAATGTATCAGGATTTTCTGTGTCCCGTAAGTTGCTGGTTTTTTCTTTTTCTGAAAGAATATGGATATTTTGCAGGTTTCTTACCAGGCAGTGTTAAATGCAAAATGGATGTTTACTATCCAGTTCAGAATGAAAAAACTAGACACTCTCAGGACATCATATCGTTGTGATATGCTTAAAAGCCCCTGATGGTAAAAGCAAGAGGAATATTTATTCTTCATATATAAAACAATACTTTAATTGGCATGGAAAATTTAGATTTCACACCTGCCTACAAACTGCTTCTCAAATACAGTCATAACCATCTATTCCCCAGATATTCCTATTGCAAGTTTTGCTGAATACAGCAAATCTAAAATGCAGGCATGGCTAGAATACTGTAATGTGCTTGAAGGGAATCTGAAAAATAACCTATGTTATGGTAGAGAGTTTATAAGCACTGAGGCTGTCACTTGAATCAGCCAAGGAAAAGGCCTGTTGTCTGCAAAAAAACACTAAGCAGCTGGACAGATTTACTCCTAGCTGAGGGATGCACATCATACTGACTATAAAAATCTTGTGAGATTTATCATGTTTGTGTTCAAATGAACTGTGCAACTTTAACATCCTAAATTACTCTTCTCACAGCTCCAATCCTATCCAGCTTTCCAGGTCAGTAACAAACCAGAAAAACTACTGAAACAAAACCTAAGAGAAGAACTTGCTCTTTAAACACCTGTTTAGCCATCCACATATTGGTATTTCTACAGTGACTGCCTTCTTATATCTTCAGTTCTGAGGGCTAGTAGACTAAGAGGATTTGTGGCAGTATTTGATGATGATATCAGGAGTGAATTGCAGAGATTCCTGTCTCCTGAAGTGCCACAGAAGCCACTCTGGAATTTCTTACTGCAGCTGTTGTGCTTTTTCCCAACCCTTTAATTGTAAAAGCCTGCATGCCAACTACATCCAGTCACTACAGGTGCAGAGGAAAGTGAGGCTGAGAGACTGTGATGAGATCTCTGACTTCACTGTGCCAATTCCTGCTTATGGCTGTACTTGCTGAATTTATTATGATATCCTGATAAAATAATACAACACATTGCATCCCAGGAAAACCTCTTTATGCATTCTGGCTGGGAGGGATTTTTGACATTTTTGTTTGTTTGGTTTTGGGATTTTTGTGGACAAAGAGGGTCTTAGATCAATTTAAAGTATGAGGGGTAAAAAGAAATATTGTTTGCGTGGACTTGCCAAACTAGATGACAGAGTTCCTGTCTGAATGAGGCAAAAACATGAAAAAAGAACATTTTACATCTTTGTAGCTGGTTCCTATTTTCTTCTCCAAATGTATTTGTTTTGTGCTCTGTTCCAGTCTTTCTTCCTTGTCTGAAAGATTGTGGCGGAAAAAAATGTGTACAGCCCTGTTGCAGAGGTGCTGCCATTACTTCCAAGGAGCAAGACGTTTTATGTACAGCCCTCCAAAGACAGATGACATGGGGGCATTTCCTCGCTGAAAAGGTGGAAATGAACAGGAAAAGTATTCTCTTTACCAGGGAAAGAGGATTGTATCTATCTTTCTCATTCAGCTAGGAAGCTCACAAAAAGCCTGTGTTTCCACTGCTGGGGTCCATGCAACAATAACATGGGAGAGAAACTGCCCAGAAATATGAATTTTGTTTAATACTATGGATAAAATTTACAGTTTTAGAAATACTCCAGTAAAAAAGGATCTTCCTCCTATTTCTACGCTATTGATTCTTCATTTCAACATTTCAGCATTTCTCAGTGCATGAAGAAATATTTTATGTTTTCTTCAGTATTGTATCCCCCAAATCTAAAGTAATAATGCACCCCTTCACACATCCCCAGCCCACAGCCTTTTCTGTGTCTGAAGAGCTTTTTCACATCTCTCTACATATTTGAAAAAGTTTTCCAAACAATGTAAGTATCACATATGTATGATGTGTTATTGGTTATTTTTGTCATGTGATGCAGTTTCTGTTTTATAGCTTTGTGGTTGTAACTTTTCTAAGCAAAATAAGAGGAGTCACAAATTTCAGTATGGCCACAGCAACATTTTTTAATAAAAGACCTCATATGAGCACATGCACTGTGACAGAGCAATGAAGAAAATGGTCATTCATTTTACAAATGAATGGCTGATACCTGGGCACTGCAACAAGTGATTTCTTTCTTCAGAATTATATTCTGCTATAAACTTTGTTCTTCTTTAAAGCTTGGTGCGAACTCTTATCAAGTGAATGTGTAACATTGTTCCGTAAAGGAGCTTGTTCATGTAACTGTGTATTCCCTTATGTAAAGAAGCTGGGGATGTTTTTTTCCGACTTGATGTAAAAAATAAATTGTTTGGTGAAATGGTTTACATACGCCTTGAGGGTGTCTCAGTTCCACATCTTTTCATATAGGCAGAAGAACAAAAATATTCATTAGACTGGGTGTAGTTGTAATTGCCCACTAAAAAAACTCCAGCAACATTGCATTGTTTTTTATAGTCATTAAAAGTTGCACTGTTGCATTCTTACAATTTGCTGTAAGTTCAGTTTTGGTAGTGACTTCGATGCATTGTAAATATCTGTATACATTATGTATACACCTGTTAACATTCACACAAGTAACTTCAGCTTCCTTACAAAATGTGTGTATTGATCTGTGCTCACATAGATAAATAGATCGATACTGAGAAGCCTCCAGACAGAGGTGAACTTCAAGTACAAATGCAGCAACACAGTAACGCTTCAGCACAACAACTACGGTACACAGTAGAAACTGTGAACTGAATATATTCAGAAACAGCATTGTAATCCTCATTCTGGATTCTTCAGGTTTTCATTGTGTCAGGGAGGAAAAGTAGCAGAACTTTTAATATCTCCCATTTGTCATGCTTACCTCTGAGGTGCATTGGAAAAACACACAGCATCCTAACTGCAACATAAAAAGGGAATTATTTATAAAAGGGAAAGCTAGACCCTATGGACTGTGAACCATTCACGTACTAACTATAAACCAAACCAAATTAATCTAACAATTCCAAAGGGAGCTATAAAGTTTAACCAAAGTAGGGTAAGAAAAGAAGCCCAAAACAGTTTAATAGAAAATATGCAGTGCCCTGTTAAGCAAACGGTTTGCTACTGAATAACAGTTTCTAATTTATGTAGCAATGAGTGAGTGTAGTAATTAGACATAAAATTCATTATTTATATTTTGCCAGAGACTTAGTATAAATTGGTATCTTGATGAGTTTCATTGTTTTCTAAGCTCACACAGAAACAGTTTCAACTGACTTTGTTCTGTTCTAAAATAAGATAGAGCTGGTCCCAAAATTTTACTGGAATCAAAATAGCCCTGTATCTGAAGAAATAAGGTCTTTTTTTGTTTTGCTTTGGTTAAAAATTACTTCCCTCAAGATTCTTAGTACAGGAAGAAGGTTTTTTCACTTGGCTACCCTGGCTTATAGCCATGTAATTTTACTGACCTCTGAGGAGTTTTGCCTGATTCAACCCAGTGAGAGAGGACAATTAATGGCCCTGTTCTCATTTTGCTTCCTTGTCATCTTCATTAACAAGCGTGGGGAAAGCAAGGGTCATTTGTCCCACCTAAACACTCTTGCTCTCACTGTAAGTGCACAGCTCTCATTCACTATCTGTAACCCAATGACTCCTGCACATCCCCAGGCCAGAGAGGCCAGAGGCATGGTGTGACTCCGTCACTCATCCGCAGAGGGGCAGTGGCGGCAGGCAGCAAAATTTTGCCATTTTCAGCTCAGCTGCTTTCCTGTGAATGGCAGAACACTCCTTCAGCAGAAGACAGAGGAACTGGGACAGAAAGGGTTGGGGCTGAGCACTCTAGGGGAGGGAGAAGCAGCATTTGCTCTTTCATCTCCCTTAGAGCAAGCCGTGACTATGCCTTGTGGATTGTTGCATATCCCTCCAGAAACTGGAGTCTGACCAACTGTCCAGCCTTCACCATGCCTGCTGGCTGTTCAGTTGTAATTTTTTGTTTGTTTGTTTGTGTTACAATTCATATGCAAACCTTCTTTGGCAATATGTTGCATCAGGACCGTATTCTAGGTCTCACATTTTGCCAGTAATAGCTTGAGCCAAAAACTACAGAAAACTATCATCCTTCACCTGGGATCAGATGAATATCTACTGTACTTACTGTTGTGGGCTCACAGAATCACAGACTGGATAAGGTCAAAAGGGACCTCTAGAGGACCTCTGGCCCAACATCCCCACTCAAGCAGATTTTGATCCTCAGACAAGATCAGAGGATAAGTATTTGCTGACCCCAGCTCCACAACCAGTTTTTGACATGCTTCTCTCTCCATACTGGCAGGGTTGAGGACAACATAATTCAGGTCCCCATGCCCCTGCCTATCACTCCCAGAGCTCTGTAGTCAGCTTTGATACTCTCCAGGTTTCCCCAGCAGTATCACTGGTAAGAACATCACAGGACGTTAGTCAGAGGGTCAGGCAAGCCTCAGTGGTCTCCCTGCAACATGCCGGATCCAGGACCCCAGCAAGCTGCAAACTTCTGTAGACAACAGGTCAGGTCAGTGGGTGGGTGCCTCTGTCCCCCTCAGCAGGGAGCCACCCACTGCTGTCATTTACTGCTTCCTCATGGTGGTCTTGCATGGTTCAGGGCCAGCTGGCCCAGATGCTTCACTTGAAAGCACAACTGGTTACCTCAGCCATGAGGGCACTGAGCATCTGTTGTATGCTCTGCTCTCACAGGGTCGGCTGCTCCAGCAAGTGCTCTTTGTCTCATCACCACCACACTCAAGAACACTTCGGTTGGTCCAAACTTAGAGAACAACCCCTTGTTTCCACACTTCTACCTAAACTACTGCCCTTGGGATCTGTGCTCTGGGTCTGGCGCTTATTAAGGCTTCCCCATAGCACCAGCTAAAAGGGTGCTTAATCCTCCCTCGTTGTGGAGTGCTTGCAACAAATTCTTCCAGCATCCTCGGTCAAGGGCAGCTGGCCAAGATTTGAGGCTCCATTCCCTGTATCTGCTGGCCCAGCCTGACAGCTGTCTCATTAGGTGGGCATCCTTATTTGTTTGGGGCTTTTAAATCTCATTAAGGGTAAAAGTTCTGCAAATTGTAGTACTGTTAGAGATGAGATCTCTGTGTTTCTGATTAGTCTCCTTCCTGAAACCCTTAGGAGATGAATTGTTGCTCACTGCTTTCTGTATGTTCTTCCATGTGTTCACCCCAGATGGCCAATTGATATAATTTCATGTCCGAGGCAGCCACAGCTTCTCATGGCCTGTTAGATATTGATATTTTACAGCAGCCTGATTATAGATCCTTCCCTTCTGGACTGCATTTCTGTCTCCAGGGAAAGCAAACTGATCCCACCGCCCAGCCCAAGGTGAAGAACGATCTGTATGATCACTGTCAGTAGGCATTTTTTCTTCAGGGAAGGGGAAAACATGCTGCTTTTCATTGCTACTACTCTTTTTCATTTTGAGAAGAAAGGGTTTGGTTCTTTTAATAAGTATTTGGATTTAAAAAGCTGCTACTTGTGAGTGAAGCTTTGGTTTTGATTAAAAGTTTTACATCAGCTTTTAAGTTTTCAAGGGCTATTTATGATGAAACCCAGTTGAGATTTAATGATGTTAAGGAATTCTGATGCTTGCTTTATCTATAGACTACTCAGATTAGGTAAAATACTTAAATAATACCTCACAGAAAACTTTCCAAAAAAGAAAGCCAGTCCTCTATTTGCAGAAACATAAATTATAGCTAATTTTGTATATTACTGACTGTATAAAAAACTATTGCTTCTTTTCCTACAAAGTATTCTCTTCCAGAGACCAAATTTCCCCCCAGAAGCTGCTACAGGTAATGTTCATATCTTTTTTCTTTAATCACTGCTTTAAGCATGGCAACTGCATTGGACAGAACCCAAATGTTCTTTGAAACTGATTAAAGTTTAATTGTAGAGGGAAGAATAGAATTAATAAATGCCCAGCTGTGTTTCTTGATCTCTTTTCTGGTTTGTAGTTAGCAGAAGATAAAAAGAAGCAATCACTCTTTAACCATGTAATTAATTTAAATATTGGAATAACTTAGCATTCAAGAATGCATCTGTGTTTTATCTCCTCATTTTATATCTTTGTTTATCTTATCATAAAATGTGCAAAGTCTGTTGATGTCATCTATGTCCAAGCCTGTGGTTGCAAAGGAAGGGAAATAATTTTAGTTTCTTAGTTAGTAAAATAAATATACTGACATTTGTATGCTGACGTTTGCTTTTGTGGACAAAGCCATTTTGATTTTCAAGGAAAATAGTAGCAGCTAATGATATCTGACCAGTTTGATTTACACCAGTGATGATGTCTTCATTAGTTAGAACAAATGATAAATCTCTCCTTGCTGCAGTGGTTGTTGTGTTTTCTCAACCTGCCATTTTAATTTCCAGGTTGACAACCAGTCAGAAAGAATACATTATGGATGACCAAAGCTCTTGTGAGATAGTTTTTGCCTCTAAAATCATTAGCAGAACCAGTCTGAAGTTTGGGGAAAGTTATTTATGCTGTAATCTGTGGGTTTCGGTGCTGCCCACTTGGTATTCTGCTTGCTGATATCTATCTCATACTTTCCTGTGCTGGTGATTTTCACCTCTTTATCCACTTTGCCAGTGTACGTGGAAGAGCTAGGAGGAAGCCCGTCCTACAAACCCAAGATGGGTGAGAGGAGGATCTGCTGGGTCCGCTCCCCAGGCAGGCACAGCCTTGTGATCCTTGACGTGATTTTGGTCCATGCCAGCAAAAAACTCACAAATTGTAAGCATGGTTCGGGAATTACTGTGGGCCAGGTGCTATTCCCAACAAGCAGTTTGAATGTGCCAGTGCAGGTGGTTTATGGTATGTTTTTATTTATTGGCATAGTCACAGCCCCTGCTGTTTCATTCTGGTGGGCCTGGCAGGATACACAGCATCCAGATCCTTTGGCTGGTTGCACTTGTGTCTGCTCCGGACCTGAAACTAGCAGAGATTAATCAGTACAAATAATTACCAGTGAATCCTTCTGTGACATAAGGTTTGCTAGCCTTTCGCTGAGATTTGTTCTGGCTCAGGCTGGAACCGTAGCACCATAGTATTTTTCAAATTCACGGCATTTCTGTGTGATGTGATTAGGGATCGCAGCAACTCTACCAAGCCAGGAGTTAGCGTAGGCACTGCAGTAGAGAGGTAGAGACTCTACAGCCACTCCGTGAATTAAAGATGCTGATGCATGGGTCTGACCTGGGGTTTTAACTAGCTCCAGGCTTTTCGCACATAGTCTGCGTGTGGGTGGTCAATCTATTTCATCTTGGAGAAAGGTGAGAAGTTTTACTAGCTTCAGTTGAGGCTTTTAAAGACACAAAATCTTAAAACTTCCCTTCATGATGGAACTCATATATGTATGTACACATTCATACATGTACGCACACGTACATACATACACATACGTGCATGCTTTTATATACACATACGTTTAGATGTGTGTATATGTATATGTATCTCCTTTAGGAAAAAAAACATCCTCTTGGTCTCCTGTTGGTTAGGTCACACAGTTCAAATTGAAAGTTCAAGTCTCTGAGCTGAACCAGAGTGTCAATAGGGTAATGATTTTACATTTGCACAAATTCACAGTTTTTCTTCCAGTGTAAGAACTAGACCAGGTCATTCAGGAAGCCATGGAGACTTCTCGTATGCACAGCATGCATGCAGAGCAAACACTGCCCTTCTCTCAGTGCTTCAATATCATCCTTGTTTGTTCTGCCTTCCTGCATGGAAAGAAAAAATATTGTTTTCTTTTCAACTGTACAGTTGCAATCATGTTTTAATACTCTAGAATATCTTACAATATGCTTAATAAAGGATATAAGAACTTTTTTAAAAAAAACCTATTTAATTCTCAGTTGTTTGTAAGATAATGTTACAGATTATTTTCTAACAAGACCAGTGTAATTCCTAAGCAAAAAGAGAATATGAATCTTTTCATTAGCAGGCTGGAAGTTATATGTGATTTTTTATCCTGGCAGGAATTTTACATTCTTTTCTGTTGCATCTTTTTTATGGCATTTTTCTCTGTGGGAAATTATTTGCAAAATTTCTTTTGTAGTTTCAATGCTTCAGTTAATTCTGGTAAAAAGCAATACAGAAAATTTTTATTTATTTGCTTATGGTAACTGCCTCAATTTCAAAATGTGATGTTCCCCTCCCTGTCAAAAAAAAAAAACCAAAACAAACCCAGCCTCAACAATGAAAAGAAGTATTCTCACTTCACAACACCAGAATTATGTTTTCTCAAAGTTTAGTGCTTTCTGATGTCAACTGAAAAAAAGCAATATGGAAAAAATACCACTTCGCTTGTAGTTTTAGGATTTCTTTTTTTACTAAGAAAATAAGCATTTTGTGTTTGCTGCTGTCCAACTACTTTTGGTTCAGGTATTCTGTTTTTTCTCTGTGTCTCAAGTTCTGAATGGAATTTCACATGAGATTCTTAAGCATAGGCAGAAATAAACAGTTCATTTGTGAGGAGAATGGTATTGTACAACTTAGCTCTGTTATTGCAACCGAAAAAATCCTTCCTCTCTGACATAGTCAAATCTGTAAAGCCCTATCACAGAATACACAGTATACGGAAGTGTAGAAAGGTTCACAGATGGAGCAGGGTGGCAAGACATTCATCTTATGAAGAGCTAACATACTCTCTAGCACATTTTTGTTTGCATAGTTGTAATGGCTTAATGCAGCAGTTCCACTTAGCTGTTCTGGTGGTTTCAGCAAGCCCTGGAGTTTCCAATCTACAGCCCACAGTTCTGCAATCTCTGGGTGTCAAAAAGGACCCCTGGAAACATCATTAACACGACACGCTTTACCTTCTTGTTAGATTTCATGCAAGAGAACGTGGTATGGCTAACGAAGGCTAATCAAAAACTTGCATTTTTCTCCAAGAACTTGAGCAAAGCTAAAAGAGAAGAGGATGTTTGAAAAGAATTTTCTGAAAAACTAGCTTTCACTTTCTTGATGTTTTTGGCCTTTATTCATATGAAAGTCCTTGTGATGGACAGCTGGACAAAAGCACGTACCTGGCCAGGAAGCCCCACAAGAGATGTGCTCTGGCTGCAAGTCTTTCCTTATAATAAACAGTAGGGTCATAACTTGGATGAACAATTACTCCTATAGCAGTCCTGTTTAAGAATCAGAAACTTCTTGGGTTGCTGGAATTATCAGCGGCCCTACTGAGGAAATCTGTTATAAACAAATTATGTGAAAGAACATTGGACAGAGGGAGTGTTCAGCCAAGATTCATGGCAAGGTTGTGCCGTGTTCTCAGAGAAGATGTTGCATGCTTGCATATGTTTGTAGTTGTCCTTGTGCCAGAGCCTTGGTACAAAATAGGATAGACTTTCAGTGAGGAATGTACCTTGTTTTCTTTATTACAAAATTGTGTAATTTTAAGTTATTGTTACCTGAAAATAGAAACATTCATGCATCTGACATGTTGCAGGATAAGGATTTGCAATTTTTGGAACTCTAAGTAATAGGGCAATATTTATTTTACTTGTTTGTGGTCAAAGATTTTCAGGAGAACAGATAAAAATGTGCTAGCATGCTTGTTTTTATGAAAAGAGAGAATTTCCTTGTATCACCAAAAAAAAAGGAGTAGAGCTAGTCAGGATACAGCTCAGGAAGTAAGGGCTGGATGAGTGGTCGGTGAAGTGGACTGAGAACTGGCTGAATGGCAGAACTCAGAGGGTTGTCATCAGTAGCGCTGAGTCTAGTTGGAGGCCGGTAACTAGTGGTGTCCCCCAGGGGTCAGTACTGGACCCAGTCTTGTTCAACTTCTTCATCAGCGACCTGGATGAAGAGTTAGAATGTACCCTCAGCAAGTTTGCTATGACACCAAACTGGGAGGTGTGGTAGATACACCAGAAGGCTGTGCTGCCATTCAGCGAGACCTAGAGAGGCTGGAGAATTGGGCAGAGAGGAACCTGATGAGGTTCAACAAGGGCAAGTGCAGGGTCCTGCACCTGGGGAGGAACAACCCCACGCATCAGTACAGGTTTGGGGTGGACCTGCTGGAGAGCAGCTCTGCGGAGAGAGACCTGGGTGTCCCCTGGTGGACGAGAGGTTGACCATGAGCCAGCAGTGTGCCCTGGCTGCCAAGAAGGCCAATGGCATTCTGGGGTGCAATGAGGACGAGTGTGGCCAGCAGGTCAAGGGAGGTTCTCCTTCCCCTCTACACTGCCCTAGTGAGGCCTCATCTGGAGTACTGTGTCCAGTTCTGGGCTCCCCACTTCAAGAAAGATGAGAAGCTACTGGAGAGAGTCCAGCGGAGGGCTACGAGCATGATGAGGGGACTGGAACATCTCTCCTACGAGGAGAGGCTGAGGGAGCTGGGCTTGTTCAGCCTGGAGAAGAGAAGGCTGAGAGGGGACCTAATAAATGTTTATAAATATCTTCTGTGTGGGTGTCAGGAGGATGGGGCTAAACTGTTTTCAGTGGTGCCCAGTGACAGGACAAGGGGCAATGGGCACAACCTGAAGCAGAGGAAGTTCCGTCTGAACGTAAGGAAGAATTTCTTCCCTCTGAGGGTGACGGAGCACTGGAACAGGCTGCCCAGGGAGATTCTTTCCCTTGGTTGAGGAGGACTGTGTGAGGGATCGCTTAAGCAATCTGGACGTCCACAAATCCATGGGCCCCGATGGAATGCACCCACGGGTGCTGAGGGAGCTGGCGGATGTCATTGCTGAGCCACTCTCCATCATCTTTGAGAGGTCCTGGAGGACAGGAGAGGTGCCTGAGG
>Ga0065711_1039027_pt1 | contig 18207 bp, 9 predicted proteins | sample Hoacrofraction12_FD_59098 | JGI IMG/M metagenome (GOLD analysis project Ga0065711, IMG submission 59098) | Hoatzin crop microbial communities from Cojedes, Venezuela - Epithelial fraction 12 v2 (version 2) | ecosystem: Host-associated > Birds > Digestive system > Esophagus > Crop | place... | reverse complement strand
AAAGAAAAAGAAAAAGAAAAAGAAAAAGAAAAAGAAAAAGAAAAAGAAAAAGAAAAAGAAAAAGAAAAAGAAAAAGAAAAAGAAAAAGAAAAAGAAAAAGAAAAAGAAAAAGAAAAAGAAAAAGAAAAGCCCTTCCTAACTGTGAAATCCTCTGAGTTTTAAAGGAGAAAGTGTGTAAGGTACATGCTTGCAAAAAGTATAGTGTTTGAAAAACGATAGAAAGGCAAAACAGATGGGAAGGGAAATAATCCAAGCCAGGTGAGAGAGATCAGGTTGCTTGCATGATTAGCCTCATGAGTACACTGCCCTGACGTGTACAGTCATACACACAGTTTTCAAGAAAATCTTCAGGATCAGAAAAAACAGGTAAAACCAGCAATATTTAGGATGCTACTTTTGAGATGACTTAAGATGACCGAAACCCTCATTGAAGGAATGCGATTTCAGAGAGTCAGAGAAAAGCCCTGGTGAAAATGCGACTCGCCATAGTCTAAAGCAGTCAAGTACTTGTACAACACAGCAACACCCAGCCACCAGTTTGCTTCACTTACACTTATCCACATCAGAAATGGGGTTCTCTTTCAGTTTTCTGTGGGATCTATATAACATTTAACCAATTATTGAGTCTTCATTGTTGTATGCTCATGAACATACTCCCCTTCCTCATCTGAAATTAATGCTAGAACCAGAAAGACACGGATCCTCACGATGTCCCAGGTTTCTGTACTGGTTTCTGCAAAGGAGAACCCTGACGAGATCAGATGTGTTTCACATTTCGGCTTGTGCAGCACCATCTCGTCCAGTAGACAGCAGGACGTTAGCAGTTTGATGACGAGGAAAAAAGGGCTTTGATAAACACCAAACCCCATCATTATCTCATTTTGGTGCACTCTACATTTTTTCCTAAACAAATTCCATGGAAAACTCGTGTAGGAAACCATAACTTGCTACCAATGAGAACCCACAGATTGATTTTTTTTCTTAATATGCGAATGCAGGGATAAAATTACTTCACTGAGAAATACACAGCATGAAAAAGAACAGAGTAATAAAAGAAAAAAATTACCCCAAATCTACCAATGTCTAAATCAGTTTTTCTGGGAAAAAAGAAAAGTCCTATCTTAAAGCTTTCCTATGCCACAGTGCCTAGGAAAGATACCTGAAATGGATGTGCTGAAACCACTGCTCACACCAGTGAGCAATTATTTGTTATTACTTCTTCCCATTCCTTTATCTGGTCCCAGTGTGATGTTTCTTCAAACTGAACATATTTGATAATCATTAATATATTCAATTACAGGCAACTTGGAAACAGTATGATACTAAAGGAGTCATTAAGCTCATCTTTAAAAACTCCAAGCAAAACACTGAACCTGGAGCTTAAATGAAATCAGTATTATTCATATCAAGTTCAACTCAGGACCTAGAAATGCCCAAAGATCAACTTAAAAGCTTTACAGTCACCATAATGCTTGTGTCAGTGGATTTTATCGTGTTACTTGAGAGCAACTCAAGCTTACTCATATATCACGAAGTCGGTTCTCTTGTTGATGTGTACCGATTCCCTCCTCCGATGAACTGTTCACCTCCAGTATTAGCCAAGCATAATAGCATGGTGTTTAATACTGTGGAAACACGCACAAATTACAACCCAACACCCACCACAATGCTGGCCTTACTTCTTTGGAGGGGAACAAATAGAGGTCTCTCTTCTTAAGAAAATCAACGCTTTGTCATTTTTTGGTCTACTGTTGTACAGGGTGTCTATCTAGTTGGAAATTGCTCTATGGAAATCATCAGAAAATGCCAATTTTCCATGTTATAATTTCCTGATAGAAGTTTTGCTGAAATGCGTCTGAAGTTCAGGATGACAAACACAGGCAGCAAAAAAAAGATATCTGCTCCAAAACCAGACAACTACTGGGCCATCTGTCAGCATTCAAAAATGCCACATTCAAGCTCTTGCCATGGTCTACCCAATTCCCATCAAGCTATTGGAGATTCTAGGTAGAACTGGGCTTAGACTCCTTTTGGAGCTCTCCCAGGGTGGATAATTACTCCTTGGCTTGGTCCTTACCACCTATATCTCGTTGACATGGATTAAAAAGCATCACTAAGTTCCTCCTACCACAGAGGAGCAGCAAAAGTTTCAGAGACATGGGATGCTCATTTGGGGTGTCACAACCCTTTCCACCCTAGTGACTCCCGTGGCCTTCTGTCAGCTGAAAGCAGCCCCACAAAGGTCACAGTAACTGGTTACCGTTAGAAGCTAAGCAAGAAAAGCACTCGCAAGCACGCAGGGGAGCAAGAAGACCATTTTGAAGGTATTTGGAAAGATTTCCCCTTGTATCAAATAATAGCCTGGTTTATTGAAGTATTTATTAATCATCACTTATTGACTGCCCAGCTCCTAGAATTTCCTCATGTGCATGTTTCTTGTTATTCCTTCTTCTTAGGTCAGTACTACTCAAACTGGTGTTGTTGGCATTTGCTGAGCCCGGAGTTCCGCACCAAGACGACAAGAGCAGTAACACTCCTTTGCGGCTCCTGTCTTCACCTCCCCGTTTGAAAACACTCACACAGGGATTTAGATGTTGCTTCAGGCCTACCACAAAATGGCAAATCCTTGGAAACCGAAGCACATACCAGTTGTATGCAGAAAGTCAATAGTCAAAGGTGCACCTGGATATACAGTGTCGTTTCCTGTGGGCCCATTAACATGTGGTGTTGTGAGTTGCAAATGACTTCCTCTCCTCGCTTCTTATACGAATTCTTGATACGGTGTCAGAAATAAAACAGCTTTAACTGATTTAATTCTTTGTTGTGGCTAAAGAGTCACTTCAGGAATGGCAACGAGCAAAATCCCACTCCCTAATGCAATGTAAATCCGTATCTGCAAGCAGGGTCTAGCATTTTCAGAGTCCACACACAACCTCCTCACTGAAGTTCATACCAGAAATCAGGGTTGATAAGGTCGTTCTAAAAGCTCTGGTGCTTCAGCAACCACAGCAGCCCCAGGCTCCTTCTCCAGTGCTGTTCCTCACAGAAGCTGCGCTGTGCACAAGCTGGGATTTGCCATGCAGAGGACAAGCAGGGACTGTCTCAGTTGTCACCAAACATTGAAATCACATGGCGTCATTTCTGTTCCTATCATGAATTCTTCTGGCAAGGGTTCTCCTTCAGCTCTGCGATATCCATGTAACAGGGAGGTGAACTGAAACACCTTTCATTTGCTATTCAATATTCACTTAAAGAAAAAGGACTTTTCAGTAGAACTGGTTTTGTCTAAACTATTTTTGTTTAGCAATCAGGTTTGTAGCTTTTTTCTTGTTGATGTAAAAACAAGTGTCTGTCTCTGAAAAATTGGGAATTTTTATTGGAGACTTTGGGCAAAAGGCAAAAATATTTTGGCCCCAAACCAAAAACTTTTAGCTTAAAATGGCAAACCTCTCATTTTCAGCCAAACAATGAAAATGTTGGTTTTGGCTGGACATTTTTGGTTTTTCAACAGAACTGATCTTTTTCTCGGTCAAAAATTTTCCATGAGGTGACGAATAAACTTTACGGGTAAAAGCCTGGTGTAACTGGAAGGAGGGAGTAAAGAGAGAGATAAGGGATAAACACAGCTTATCACAACCATCACGAAGCTACTGTTACCAAGGTCTGTCACAAGCCACTGCACCAATCCGGTCAAGAAACCCTGAAACCTATAGCCTGGTATATTTATAGCATGATTCATGGTCACTGAATGTTCTATAAACAAATTTATGGAACTGTTTTTCTCCCGGTTGTTTCCTTTTTTAGAATATTATCACCAGGAAAAGAACTTGCAGACTGTTTCTACCTGGACAGAGTTTTCATAGCTGTCCCAATGATCTCAGTTGCTACACAGGCAATAAAAAGTCCCAGGCACTTGTAAGCGACCTTATTAATTCACAAAAACCAGGAGTTCCATGCAGGCAGCTGGCAGGCAGAGGAGCTGCCTCGGTACCTCTTTCCCAACAGCCATTCCCAGTCTGTAGGGAGAATGGGTTACGTTTAGAGACGGGAAAGCTGTTTCAGACATAGACGAGGGCCATCCAAGCACCAAACATGATGCACATAACCCTTAATCATCATGCGGGTGATTAAGTTACTCTTGCAGCATAAATCGCACCCACTCCCATCGTCATTACATGTTTCAATAGGCAGTGGATCGAGTAATCACTGCAAAAGGGATAAGATGAGAAAAGCCGGAGGGTGGGAGGATATGGGTTAGGACAGGGAGAAACGAAGAGATGTTCTGCAGCCAAGAGTTGCTTTGCAGTGAAGCTCTCACTGATGGCGCACACCTGGTTTCTTTAATTAGTTTTTAATTTCCTACCTAATATTTGGCTCTAAAAAGCATGTTTCAGCACAGCACAGCACGAGCGCTGGGCAAAAGAGTACGCCGAGCAGTGTCAAGAGAAGAGGTTCCCCTGAGATACCAGGGCATGTCCTGGTGTTTTCATTTTCTTCTTCCATGTCTTCAGGAAATACTTGGTGGTTCATTAAAGTGCCGCTGCCCACATCATGCATGTAAGTCTGACTACTTGGGAGGACACAGGTGAATTAAACTGCCACGAACTGATGCTTCCACCTCCTAGTTTTCATGCAGAATCCACAATCAGAGACAATTTTTTCATCACTGTTATAATGTTTCCCAACCAGTTCATAAAGCGGCTTTCAGGACATGACGCAAAACAGTTTAAAGCCATAGATCTTTCTAGTTAATCTAAAAGATTAAGCACCTCACAGCCACTGGAGAGTGCTCCTTGGAACTACAGTAATATGGCCCTGAATAAATCTGGGTTTATAATCCTGCTTAGTCTACATTGATCTGGATAAACAGAGACCTATCCTTTGAGAAGGAAGCTCAAAAAAAGCATGATTTAGGCAAAGGGAGGAAAACAGGAGCATGTATTTTCAACAGGGGCAGGAAGGTGGCATAGGATGTTAAACCGTGTTAGGGACAAAACATAATCCCCAGCTGCCCCACAATGATGTTTCACACAGAGTCACCTCACTGTTAAAGACCCTGCGAGAGAAACAGCGCACCAGCCCAGGGAGGAAGGCTGTGTAGGGTGAGGATGATGAGCAAGGGAAGCTCAGATGGCTGTGCTGGAAGCGCTCACACCCGCAGCCAGCCTAGGTACACCCCAGGACCCCGTGGGCAGGACTCGCTCGTAGACACGGCACGGGTCTTGAATGTGCACGAATGGTGCCGAGCTCAAGGAGCTTGTAGGGCAGCCAAGACGTGTGCTTCTGAGGGGAAAAATAAATGACACTTATCTACCTGCCTCACCTTGGGGAAAGAACCGAGAACAGAAGTAAACATGTACACAAACCATTCAATTACCAGGAATCCCAGTTTATCTACTAACACCGAAACATGGGTACACTCTCTTCTAGCAGAAATTTGTCATGGGAACTCGGCTACTAACCCAACGCACCACCCCGCTGCGCTGATAACAGCCCTTAGGAACCCACAGCAGTGACTTTTTCCCTGGGGCAGCAGTCCTCCTTTGCCTTGCTGCGTCGTCCTTCACTGCAGGCTGTACGGCAGCGAAGAGAGGGAGCACATCTCAAAGGCACAGCCACGACGTAATGCTGGGGAGGTGGCACTGCCCAAAGGACGGAGCACCGGGCCTGAAGGCATGGAGACCTAGATTTTCTCTTCCACTTGGCCAGTGGGTCATGGATGTAGTCAAGGCAGTTGTTTTCCCCTTTTTCATCATCATTTCTGAGACATGTATTGACTGACAGCTTTTTTTAAAAGCTCTCTGATGAAAGGCTGAACTGCTGTCTGTATTCTGCACTCAGAATACAAATACTTTACTTTACTAAAAAGTTTTTAGATTCAGCAACAACCAGCTCAAGTTTAAAGTGCATGAGATCATTCATTACATCACCAGCTTATCTACAGGGTTACTAAAGCACTGATCAGATGACTGAAGACCTGGAAACATTTGTTGCAACTGAGGATCTTAGGAAATATTTTTTTAGCACTTGTACAGGGAACACTTGCCTGTACAAATATTTGAGAATAGTGTGAAATAAATTAGAAATTAATATATCTTTAAATCCAGTATTTCCTGTATTTGTGAAGGAAAATGAATATTGCCTGTATTTCTGAAGATGTGCAGCAAAACATAAGTTACTAACTCAATACACAAATTACTGGGCAAAAGTCCCTTGACTATGTTTTGCAGATCATCAGATCAGCAGGTCACAATGGCTTTCTATTCTGCAGAAGCTGTGAACAAACAGCAAGTTGGGCACTGGATCTGTATTTGCAAACAAACATTTTGCAGTTATCCCACAAAGAAAAATGAATTTGGATCACAGATCTTTCTAATATATAGCCTTTGTCTATTCTGAATGGATGCAAAACTTCTGGCAGTGAAGACAGAGAGACTGGCAGTGCTGAATGTACAAAAGTCAGCTCCTACTCACCCTAAGTGATAATATTAAAATAAATCTCCCACCAACTCTATGGCAGCAAAATTCAGAAACAAGAAAAGGAAGCTTTTAGAAAACAAAGCAACGCATGAAACTCATTACCATGAGACAAGATTTACGACTGCTATTATTATCTAGTGCCTATAAGCTACCATGATGAATAAAGGACTCTTCTTATGCCTTGTATAAATAAAAGGATAAGAGATCCTAGTCATCACAAATTTAGTGGATTAAGAAAAAGATATGTGCATAACGAGTCTCTTTAAATAGATCATTGGCACAATTTTTTTAGGCTAGCTAGAAATCATCATACCACAGATGGCTTGAGCTGACCACTAATTGATACTTGAAAAAAAATCTCACTTACATGACTTCAATCTCCCTTACGTGACTTTTTTAAAGATGCTGGTAGGGTTCGCCTCGAGAAACAGGAATTGTTCTACAGGAGCAGAACTTCCTGCTGAGCCTGGTGCTGCGGTGGGAACAACATTGGGGTGCATCAGAAGCCAAGAGAAGAGCGAAGGCTTCCAGACTTGCGGGACAGCTATTGGAAAGGCGCGTGCTCAAGAGATAACAGCACTGAACAGGCTTCCAGCTTTTCTAGGAGCACTCTCTATAACAAACGTGTCAATTACAAGCGTAAGATCAATCCGTTATTTTGAAAATAGGAGATTTCAATAAACAAAACCCTATTTTTAACAGTAGAGAATTAGGCTCCCTCTCCCTAAGGAAGAGGCCATTTTTCCACTTGTGTTTACCAGAAAACAAAAACCCCCAAACCTTCTGATGCCAATAACTTAACATCGGCAAGTGTTCCCCTTCGTTTTACTCTTCTGAGTAAGATGCTGCCTAGCATGCAAAGGACACATTTCCATGGCAACACACTTCTGGAAATCAGAGTGTCTTGGTGCTTTTGGCTGATAGCTCAGATTGCTGTATGTATTGTGATTACCTGAGTATCTTTTTGGCTCACAAAAACTACCATGGGACCATGATAAGGAAGGAAAGATTCAATCCTGACCACGCTTGTCGTTAACCAGAAACTCAGCTGTCACAGGAAACCTGGAGCCAATTTCTGCACTGATAGCATCAGAGCTACAGTTGCAGAAACCCTGGGATGTAGTTTTCCTTTTATTTCTCTCCCTCAAAAGTTTGTACCAACTATACAGCAAAAAATGTTAAATCAGCACTGAAGATCCCTCTTCCTCTGCCCCGACACTCTTCTCTTTGCATTGCTTTGGAGGAAAACTGTGTCACCATTGGTGTTAAAGGACTGTGATCCAAATTCAGCAGGGTTACACAAGCTAGTACAATTACTACAGTCTCCATATTTTCCCAATAACGAATCTCGCTCTAATTCAGAAGATATGCCCTGCCTGGGAAACAATGCGAGGTTGAATGAGGACAGAGCAAAGAATGACATGTCACAAAAGCCTGATGTTCTTGAGTGCCAGCGGAACTGTTGCCTTCTGATGGGTGCTCTCGGGTAGCTAATTTGAGGCATTTGGAGCATTTGGTAGACAGCTGTTCTGCTCAAGAGTGCAATGGCAAGCGTTTTTAAGCTAAAACCACAAGAATGAACTGATGATGCCATTTGGAAGCCATGTTCAGAGAACTTACCTCCTCTGACTACGTTGCTGGCTTTTAGGAACAGAAAGCAGCTTTTTACCCTCTCCCTTCCCTGCTGCTTTCCCTTTTGTACTTCTCTAAGTAACCAAATCTTGCCAGAGCGGCAGAGACCAGAGGCAATGCAGGCTGGCTCTGAAGGAAGAAGGGAAGCAGCGCAGCCTCAGCCATCTTGGGTGGTGCCAGTGGTGGGACAGATGAAGGAAAAAGAGGTCTCATTTTGCAAGCACCTCCTTCTTCTGTGCTAGAGAATCTGCACCTAGGAGCAGTTAAGCATCTTTTCTTTCTGCCCTAAGGCACACGCAGCATGCAGCATACTTAATTGGCGTGTTCTAGTACCAGGCACTGGCTTCAGTGAGAACTGTCCAGAAGAAAGGGATAAGAATCAGCAAAGGTTTTCCCAAGGTTGATTGCTCTTGTTAACTGTTAACCTGCTTACTGTTAACTGTTTACTCATCTTCTCCTGGCAGTGGATGCAAATCTACCTGAACTGCTACATGCAAAGATATTCATTAAACTAAAGAAGATCGAGGCTAGCGTAAGAGATGGAAGGAGAGGGTGCTTCGTTCAAAGGGTAACACAAGAGACAGGAAGGCAACTACGGGGCTCCTTGGGATCAGTCTTCAGACTAATCTGCTTTCAAAATATTCATCAATGATCTTGGGCACATTAAAAAGCTGGGGCTGAAACGTAGATGCTGGAGGAGGGAAATACCAAAAGGGAAGAACCAAGCAGTCCCAAGGGACTGAGTAATGGCAGTAAGATGGAAATTCAATGACATATAGTGTCAAAGCATAAATGCCAGTAGCAAGAATTTTTGCTACGTATTCAGAATATAACACATAAAAAAGAGGGAAAAGAGGAAGATGTGGTTACAAACAGAGGAAAAAGATGAATCCAGCCCTAGAATATATCAGAGGAGATATTTGCAGACAGGAAAGTATTACTGTTGTACTACTGTAGATTACTCTTTTTAACTGAAAGACTATGTCTTTTTTTTTTTACTATAATAATTTCTTTGATATTCTGCACATTTCTTTTTATTTGGTGGAATGGAGCATCAAACATGAAATTGGGACTAAGAGTACGATGCACCACTAGTTCTTTAACTATTGAAACCTTGAAATGCTGCTTTGGAAAGTGTAAGAATGCACAACTGACTTCCGTAGAGAAACCATGTTATTTCCTTTTCTTCTTTTTTCCTGGTATTTCTAGAATAACTTACGATTGAGCTTTATATCATTAGTTTGCTGAAACTCCTTTTGCATCTTAACTTTCTTGATTTTTGTCTCAAAATAGTTTGCTGCTTTTCTATAGTCGTTATTAGTAAATAGAAGCCTACTGAGTACTTCTAAAAATTAGTAGTTTTCGAAGACAAAAAGGGGAGAACAATTCACTAGAATGATCTGATTCTGTTCCAGACTTTGCAATCATCTAGTCTGCTTACTGGTTTAAGAACTGCACCTCGCATACTCCTTGATAGCTGGTACTACTACAGCTCTTCAGATCTCATTCCAAAAATTTTTCACTCCCTTCTTAAAAAAAGAAAGGAAAGCAAACATGAGACATGATACGTCTTTCAATAACAGTGTTTGAGTATTGTGCTTGACATTCTAAGACACTTTGAATGCAACCAGCCCCAGACAGGAGAGCACAGCCACACAGACCACATGTAACGGGACCACTAGCCTTCTTCCTCCATCCCCCCAAACCACGCATGCATTCAGTGCCCGTTTTTCTGTGTCATGGTCTCTGAAAGCACATGTATGCAACTTCATTATGATTATTATGTTTCTTTATGCTGTCAATGTTTCCATCCATTCCTGCACTTGAGACTAAATCCAAATTGAAGTGATGTTTAGCATGTGCATGCTGTGCATAGCCCACTTGCTTGCCTATTTTTCACTTCCTTTTCACATCATTCTTAATGGGCCTTTAAGGACAGCTCTATATTCCCGCAGTGTTATTTATGGCTCTGACATCATCCCTCAAGGTGAACAGTACTTTGCTGTAGAGTATTTACTCTTTTATAGTAAATCTGCCTGCTGCTTTCTATAAAAACAGGAAAACAGCTGCAACTTTTATAGGTGAGGATGAAGGTTTCTCCCTCTTCTTAATGTACATTTCATCTTGGGGAAGTTAAAAGTGATCTTGGGAGGAGAAACACAAAGCATGAGTGTGGCCTTCCATGGTTGAATTTTATCTGTATTCCTTCAGCTGATGTTAAACTAAATGCATAAAGCCACACCAGATGTTTTTATTATCATTCATTACCTACATGAACGCAATGCGGGCAAGCACGGTACAGAATACAGAGGGAAAAAAAAAAAGTGACCTTGGCTCACAGGACCAGATGTTTCTTTACAAACATCTTGTTAAATAGTTAAGTGCATGCACAACATCTTTCAACTAATCAGTGTTGACTGAAACAAAATCTATAAACAAATAGAGGCAAATGAAGAAATAGGCAAGTGGCTGGTATTCGCTAAAGTCCAGAAAGATCTTTTCTCATTTATATTGGTACTAAATTGCCTAATGAGCTTTAAATCGCATTCAACTCAGCCAAAACATAGGGACCAATATTAAGTTAAACCAGAAAGTTAATATACAGTTAATATAAGTTAAAACAGAAATGGTATGGTAGGAAAAATATTCAAACTCCGGGATCTGGAGAGATGAACTGGAAGTGCAAGAGCAATGAGTGAAAAATTTCATTAAAAGATAACAACAAATGACAGGCATTGAGAGTACAGGTACTGCAGAGGCAGAGGAGGGTCAGGAGATTTAACGGCTTTCTACTTGCCACTCCAAGAGCCCATTTGGTAGAGAGGGCTTGCAATTACCATGTGAAGAACAGCTCTGGAGTGCCTTCTAGCACCTGCATCTAATTAGAAACAAAATAAAGTGTCATTATTCTTAGTGTGTTTTTTTTTTTCCTCTTTTGTATCTGCAATTTTAAAAGAAGTTACTTCTATTATTTGCACTTGCATCTGATCCGAACAAAGTGATATCATGTTGTACATAACACCGTCTTTCACTCCAGCTGCCTCCAGCCCCTTATGCACGCAACACAACAAAGCTTTCAGAAGAGCTTGAAGGACCTTCTAGGTGGGTCAGATAGCAGTTTCTGAATATTATCACCTCTGGGATATGCCTTTGTACTGGCTTTTTAGGTGATGGATTCTTCTGACTGGAGCCCTTCTGCTCCTCATTGGGAGGACTCCATGTGCCAATCCATTCAGGCAAGTTTGCATACGAAACGTTTACACACTCAGAACAATAAGGAGTAAATCCAGGGCAAACCCAAGAATTAACACTGTTTTGATGCAAAATATCCGCTTGCTTAAGGCTTCAGGGTTCCTAAATGAAGCACTGAAACCAAATTGTCTTTACCTATGGATTGCAATCTGTGCAAGTGCTTCTGCCTCCTTGAAATTGGTGCAAAACCTCACAGTTCTTGCCCCAGATGCTGGGGGTGGTTGTTTGCCACATCACATACAGCTCTACAATGTCTTACAGGACTTGAACTCTAAGGCACCTGAGTCTTTCTGACTTTACTTCTTCTCTCAACATAGAGAAGACACAATATTACAGTTGTACCAGAGCAGTGCTGAACTCCTCCGGGCTTCAACAGCAACTAGAGGCTTTATTTGGTTAATTGACTGGTCAAACATGATTCCTGGATCTTTAAGTAGCTTTCCCTCTGAGCGTTCTCCACCAAGCTAATGGGGATGTGTGAGCACAAATCTGTTTAAACAAAGACAGCTTGTGGAAATCTTTCCTGAGGACAATGCTGCCTCTCTTGGTCAGCGGATCCTGCTGATGTGTGCAGACTGGATACTGCCATCACGGCTTCCTAAGAACTTTCGAATTTGCTCTCTCCTTTTTCCACTGTCAACTGGCCAAATATTTGAAACATTTTCCTTTAACAAATGTGTCCTTGTGGGGGAAAGTCCATTAGTAACAGAGTGGTTGCATCTTGTCAGGACCAGACTTTAATGGCTGTTTGAATTTTAACTGTTATTTGCTAACTATTTCTATTCAAACCAACTAGGACCATAATAAAAGCCATTAAACACCAAGTAACTGGTCTCAGTGTAGCTGCAGGGTGTAACACTCAGTACAATCTGAATTTATCCACTGCAAAGCAAAGACTTTGACCCTTACAGACTTTTTGGAAATGGAAACATTCTTTTTTTCAAAGAAGATTACCTAAAAGAATTAAAGTACTCTGCCCCAGAGAAGGGCATGCATAGTCTAAAGGTAACACGACACACTGTAATCCATTTTCCTATTTTCATGATGAATGAAGACACTGCAAAATATCTGCACTGATTTGCTAAAATACACAGCACAGTGCAACCCGGTGTTTGAATCGGTGGAAAAGTACATTGTGTAGCAGGACAGAAAACATGCAGCATTGCCCCGCTGAAAGCAGGGGAACTGCCAGTGCTCCTGGATGATCAGGGCAGGTGAATCTGAACTCCGCATCCTTTCATCCTCCGCCTCCGACTGCTACTCTCTGAGCACCAGCAAGCCCTCAATGCACGTAAAGCATCATTCTGCTCATCACTGCCCAGTGAAACAGCAGGAAATGGGCAGAGGAACAGACAGAAGTGATAGGAATGGAAGCGGTAACCCATGGCCCTGACTGTGTAACGTCAAAGAACACACCAGCAAAAGGCCTCCAGAACATCTTCCATGCTTAGGAGACGGCTCCTGTCTCTGAACTCCTCAGCAAGGAGAGTACTGACCCTCCTCCACCATAGCCTTGTCCTGCTGTAGCCTGAGACAGGAGGCTGGGACAAGGTGGGGGGAACACGCTGTCCATCGCCGAAGCCAGTGTCCAAGTGAAGGCACTGCACCACAAATCAAGGGAAAATATACCACAACCCCTCGAGATATTCATCCTCTGCATTCTTCATGGGTTCTCTGCAAAGACCGGGGCACAAAAATTAACCCTGGCAGCATTTTCACTTACACAACAAACCTGATTCTAAGCCATTAAGGTGGTTAGAACTAATAAATCAAAACCTGTAAAAGCTAAAGAGAGAAAAGGTAAAGGCATGAATCTTAATCCGAAGAATTTTTATTTTTAAATATAGATATGAGGTAACATGCGAGTAGAATAGTCAGTGCGAGAAAGCAGAAAGGTAGGACAAAGGTTAAAATAATCAAAATTTCCTGGTTATTTACTTATGGCCCAATCAAAGTCTGTTGAAGAAGACAGAAAGCCTCAGTGGGCTTTGGAATAGGCTGTTAAGACATTTGCACATCTTAAATGATTGCTGGATGTAACCAGTGCACTGAGACCGGAGCATTCTTTTAATGGAGAATTCAAAATAAGCAACACATTAGCTCAAATGGGAGCATAAGAGAGATCTCACAAAGCAATTTTCCATGCAAAGCCCTTAACTCACAAAAACAACAACAAAAAAAGACCAGTCCAAAAGAAAACACAGCCCTCACAAGTGATGTTCAAAACAATGCTTGGCTGGAAAGCAGAGCTTTACACCATGTTCCAAATGTGAGCGAACTCCACAGCTGGAGACACTAATCCGAAAACGCTCACTGCGCGCGCCGATCACCGCGGGGATCCGGAAGAAACGCATTTCCCTGAAGAACAATAACATCTTGGCAAGGTGTACCACAGAAATGTTTCACCTTTTTGAACCAGCGAGTGTTGCTGGTGGCTGGATAGCAGACCTGCCAGACCGCGAGGGATCAGCTGTTGAGGCAGTTTCAATGCAATATTGAAGGTGGCCCAGGAAAAATGTTCTTCAGTTGAAAGCGCTTCTTCTCTGTCATCCTGCAGAAATAGCTTACTGAAGCTTCACTAACAGGTAACCCAAAGCTGAGATTCCTCCTCGCAACGTTTTGCTCACTCTCCTAAGTAAATCACAGCACACACTTCACATTTACAGTGCTTAATTAAAAGCCAGCGCACACGGGGGAGCAAGGCAGAGTTTCCTTCTCTGGATTAGCTTCCTTGTACAGAATCGGCTCTCCCTTTCACGAAAAAGCACGACACTGTGTAATTTCACAGGGGTGAAAAGCCCACACCAGCATAGGTGAAGACTTCAACTGCTTGCAGAGTGCTTGGATCTTCTCTGGGTTTGAGTGCAATGTGTTCGCTGTCACTCCGGCCCAGGAAAGCGTGTACAAAGCAGCTAATCACAGCTGCCCAGCAGTGGTTTTCACAGAATGATATTACAGTGCCTGAGTTACAAGACTAATTTGCTTCTAAATACGTTCTTTTTTTATTAGAATCAGCTCAAGGCTTTGCATGGTTTCAGTGATGTTTAATGGGGATTAGTTTGAAGTGAAAATGTGTTTTCCATTTGTCTGAGAAAGACACAACAGGGAGCAGAGCCCTGGAGATTATTGAGAGCTTTGGGTGGCTCTGGGAGGCCAAAGGCCGAGCGACTTCAGATTTCAGCAGTGTAATAAACCCCTAGAAATGCACCGCCTGGTGTGCCTTGTTGTGCAATTATGGGATGGAAATTGTGCATTTCTGACCTGTGGATTATTCACTGTGTATCATTAACTCAGGTACGACATGCTCGTTAACGCAGGTACGACATGCTCGTTAAGCAGTCAGGCAGTACCTGCTGTGTCTGGAGCTACCTACAGAACGATCTCCACTCCCATTTTCACTGCTTCACTAGGACACAGCACCTCTTATTTGGTTTAACGAGAATTTAACTATAGAGTAGCAAATAACGTAGCTGGTAAAGCTTATTCCCTGATTCATGGATAATGAGTTAGCCGTTTTGCCCACCTCAGGATATTTATACAGTTAATCTGTGGCACAAAGAATTGCTATTTCAGGGCTCAGAGAGGTTACACTGGGCATTGCTTTTGTATTCAGTGGTGTCTGTGACATATGGTAGACTTAAATCTTTGTACTTATTAAATGACTTGCCAACATAGGGACATACTGGCTTGTTTCATATTACTTATCTTATTTATTCACTTGTATTTGGCTGCTAAAACAAACATTTTCCTTGGCTGCAGAGCATTGCTCTCTGTGTGCTGGTGGAGGTGCATGAAGGATGCTCAGCAGCCCAGTGTTTCTGCCGGCATCCACCCCGAACACCAGCTCCAGACGTCAGCACCCTGTGTAACACCACGCACATTCCTAATGTCACAGAGACGTCACCGCGTGGCAGATCCGAATTTTTCTGGAGAACCTTCCCACTGTGACTGTGTAACACCCCATTGTCCCGAGAGAAAGGTTTGGTATCTACTGGGGACACGGTGTCCCTGTGATCCTTAACCATCCCTTGGTTTTTTGCATTTGGAGAGACAGATTACTTTATCTGCAGCGAAAGGTATAGGTTTACAGTAATATTGCTTCTATTGATTTTTCCCTTCATCCCAACTATTTGCTAGCTGCATTTCTTGGGACAGATTTCAATGCTGTTAGTGACCTTGTGAAAACACCGTCTTCATTATTAAAACCAGGTCATAAATACCCCTGGGCACAATGAAATGCCTCACCTGCAATTCTTCAAATAGTTTCCACTGCTATTAATTCTTTTAGGTGTATGAGGTCTCGCACATGTCTATTCAGTAAATAGATATCATCTGGAGGTAGCTGAATATGACATTTTGGCATCAAACAGCCTGTGTATAGAACACCTAGAAATATTCATTGTGGATTCATCAATGTACCAAATTCTTGATTTCCTGGGATAGCTCATCTGGAGGGAGGAAACCCAGCTTCGAGCAGGAAACTGAACTTTTCCAAAGTTCATTGGTGTTGGAGGTCAAAGTTTAGTTCAGCTCATTACAGAGACAGATGTTAAATTCAGATTAGGAGTTTAATTCTGGGAAAGTTTAAGGTTTTGGGATCTGTGGTTTTGGCCTAACCCACTCTTTAATCAAAAACGACATCCCTGGGCAACAGTCTTCAGCTCTCTCATACCTCTAAGAAATACGCATTGAAGACGTACAGAAGCTATTTCGATCTCAGTGAGGAAACTCAGGTCATGCTTATTCCCATATTACAGCTGAATAATCTCCTCCGGTTCACAAAAAAACTGTTTTCCCCACCCACATTTCATTTTTCGCCTCTGACTTTTGCAACCTTGTGGGTGTGTTCTGTTTTGATAAGAAAAACAATTTGATTAACGATTGTCAAGTCAGACATATTTGGTTCCAAAGAAAAATTTAAATGAGGACTTCTCTAGTTTGTCAGCCATGACTTCTACTAAAGTGGCAGTTACTATAAATGGTATGTGATAAATATGCTCATTTAGACAACATTTTGTTCTGGTTTCTTTTTAACTACTTTTATTAGAAACAATGACTAAAGTGATGTTAAATTTAGAAAACAGCTTCTTCAAGTCTCTGCAAGAAATTCTCGCACACTCATTCAGTGACACATGTTTAGGGTTTTGTATCCTCCACTTACGGGTCTGAAAAAGTCCTAACCTGCCCTTTATGTGAAACACGACTCTGTGCTCTCACCTACTGCAGTCTTCTGGCCTGGGAAAGGTGCCTGAACCCCTTGCATAGAGAGCCAGGAACTCACTACCGAGAAAGGCACCAGAAAGCGGCTGCTCAGACAGCCAGCTTGCGAAGAGGTGGTAGCGCTGCCTCAGTGCCGTGCTGTCCTCCAGACACCTCCAGTCAGGGCAATGAAGTTAAGGAAACTAATGCCCTAGACAGCAGTGAAAACTTTCTGAACCTGCCATTTCTTCAGCTGCAACAGTCTGCAAAGCGAAACGGTAAGAGGCCACATCTCCCGGAACATTTGACACAAGCTTAACCAAAGCACCAGAAACTGCAGCGCAGAGAACAGTCGCGGCTTGGCAGGGGAGCCTAGAGGATTAGCGAAGAGGTCTTTCCTAGGGCTGCCGAGGGGCTGTTCTAGGGGTTCAGAGCTATTTCCGTCTTTTACGAGAACTGTTTGTTGAACAACTCTATTATTCCCCAGCTGTCAATGGATAAGAGCAAAGAGTTTCCTGCAGAGTAAAATCTTTCCTCCAAGGTGAAGCATCAATCGGAGACAAATACCAATGTCACATTCCAGCGCTTCACTCCTTATTGTGCTTGGCGTGTCGCTTCCTCCGTCCTACCCTGCAATTGGTCCGTACCAGGTTAGAACCAGCCAGTTCTAATAAAATTTTATTGCTTTGCTTTTGAAAATAACAATTCCTATACTGGCATTTTGAAAGCCAGGAAGGCACACAGGCAAGAAAAAACATGTCTACAACTCATTAAGGCTACTAGAATCGTTGCATAAAAAGATCTGACAATGCAGCACAGTTTGTCATTCCAGTTTCATTCCACTAATTGTTCTTTTTTTTTTTAAAAGAAGAACTATCACCCCAAAACAGACTCTTTCCGTAAGAAAGCACAAAGATGAAATTGGAAATAAAAATCATTGTCTTATTATCTGTGCAGTCATGCCAACTTTTTTTTCCTAATGACCTTCTCAAATTCTTTCTTCTGTCAGTTGTGCTCGCCCAAATCCAGCTAGAAAGGAGGGGAAGGGATGAAGGGAAGTGGACAAACCACCGTGTTCTCTGGCACTGCAAAAACCGTGAGATGACGGTATTCCGAGTTGTAATCCCTACACAGGTTCAGCCCCTGGAAGAACCACTCTGTCACCCATGGTGAGCTCTTTGCACTGTGCTCCTTCGTTCCTTCACTGCCAAAAAACCTAAAGGAAATCTATCAGAACCCAGGCAGGAATCTGCTTTGCCTTAGGTTGCTGGAGCTTCCCACAGTGGCTCCCAGCTCTGCTTACGGAAGTGAAGTGGTTTCTGCAGCGGCTCGGTGGCCTCACGCCGGTGCCCTCAATGTTGGCGCACGGCCTGGCAGCCCCTGCCTGGGCACCTGCCAGTGCGGGCCTGTCACCTTCCTTGATTATTTTATTTCTGAGGGAGCTGGGCTTGTTTAGCCTGGAGAAGACTGAGAGGGGACCTTATAAATGCTTACAAATATCTTCAGGGTGGGTGTTAGGAGGACAGGGCCAGACTCTTTCCAGTGGTGCCCAGCGACAGGACAAGGGGCAACGGGCACAAACTGAAGCCGAGGAAGCTCCAGCTGAACAGGAGGAAGAACTTCTTCCCTCTGAGGGTGACGGAG
>Ga0065711_1006651_pt1 | contig 18207 bp, 6 predicted proteins | sample Hoacrofraction12_FD_59098 | JGI IMG/M metagenome (GOLD analysis project Ga0065711, IMG submission 59098) | Hoatzin crop microbial communities from Cojedes, Venezuela - Epithelial fraction 12 v2 (version 2) | ecosystem: Host-associated > Birds > Digestive system > Esophagus > Crop | place... | reverse complement strand
CCCTTTGTTTGCTGTTCTGTTAAACTGCCCTTATCCCGACCCGCCAGTTTCTGCCTGTTTCTTTCCATTCTCCTCCGCACCCCGGCGGGGGGAGGGGTGGCTGCGTGGCGCTTTTGTTGCCGGCTGCAGCCGAAACCAGAACACATGCAACGCTAAAGGCTCGGGGAAGAGCTGGGGCTGTTTAGTCTGGAGAAGAGGAGGCTGAGGGGAGACCTTATTGCTCTCTACAACTAGCTGAAAGGACATTGTGGTGGGGCAGGTGTTGGTGTCTTCTCCGGGGTAACAAGCGATAGGACAAGAGGAAATGGCCTCAAGTTGCATCAGGGGAGGTTTAGATTAGATATTACGAAAAATTTCTTCACTGAAAGAGTGGTCAGACATTGGAACAGGCTGCTCAGGGAGGTGGTGGAGTCACCATCCCTGGAGGTGTTTAAAAAACGCGTAGATGTGACACTTCGGGATATGGTTTAGTAGCCATGGTGGTGTTGGGCAGATGGCTGAACTTGATGATCTTAGAGGTCTTTTCCAACCTATAATTCTATGATTCTACAATTGCAGATTTTGTGACTTTCAGATTTTCATTTTTTGTCTTTGGCAAATTCACTCATATTTGATAGTCTGACTTCTTTACACCAAGATTCCTACAAACCACTCACAAATCATTAGTATTTCTTTCTGTCATCTTTTTCTTCACCAAACTATAAAGTATTGCCTTTTGAGACATCTTACCAATCTCTCTTTTTGATATCTTTTTTATTTTCACATTCCTCAAGACATGACTGATTCTGGAATCATGCAATTTGATATTCATTTTACTGACAGGAAGCTGTAGAAATGTATCCTCAAATCATCCCCTGTTCTTCATTTTCATCATCTTTGGTGTCTCTTTTCAGAATATGCCTGAACATGTCATGCAAGATATCAACAACGTCTAAAATCTGTGCAGCAATCTTCTAAACCCTTACTTTCAGTTAGATATTCCTGTCTATATTTTAGCTTTCACAAAGGTTCCAAACCGTACCTGCAGCTCATCTATTTCTATTACCTCTCTGTCACAGCAAGTGTTCTTTTAACAGTCTTCTAAATCAGTGGTCTGAGTGTAAACATGCCCTGAGGTTCCTCATGTTCTTAATATTACTCTAATGTCAGGAATTAGTAAATGCATGATTAAGCTGATTGATAGCAGCTAATATCCTACCTCATTTAGGGCTGCTGATAAGCACTAAGTTTATGAAATACATTTCTCTTTACAGCCATAACATTGTATATGTTTAATTAATTATTATTCTTCTTTGCGTTATACCATAAAGACTGTCATTAATTACAATTGTTTTCTATGCAAGTGCCTTTAATACTTCCACGCTGCAGTCACCTGGATGTTTCAGTCAGGGATACTACCTGTTATTTGTTAATGCTCTTCATAAAACACTTTGTATTTCAACTTCTCTTCATAAAATATTTTATATTTCACTTTCTGTTCTTCCAGAAGGAGCATTTAAGGTAAATATTTTACCATTTTGCTCTTATCCTTAGATAGAGGATTTCTTCACTGATAGTGTCAAAACCAATAACTGCTGATAATAGAGTATCATTTATCATGAAACTTAGTCCTTTTTCATGCCTCACAGTCTTTTCTCTCCTATAAAACAGTGTGAATTCACTAACTTAAAAGATCTACATCCCAGGTATCTTGTGAGGCTGTGATGTGTATGCAATGCTTCAAAAGAACATGGCAGAGTGCCAGTTCTATTTACGCTCTAAATATTCCATGTTCCAGCTCCCTGTCCTTTTTCTATGTCTTCTAATCCCACTCAGCAGTTTACTTTTCAGTTCAGAGATGAACTTTTTAGAGGGCTTGCAGGAGAGGAGACATTAAAGGCAAGGCATAGACTTCCTGCTCTGAAGTGGTTGAGATTCACACCAGAACAGGCCCTTTATTTATTACTATTGTTCTGCAGAGATTTTTGGTTTTCTGCGCAGGAATGATTGTTGCTGTATCTAAGGACATTATATTTCTTGATATAAAGTATACACACTTAGCATATAAAGCTTATTCATAGACACAGGCCACAAGGTGGGCTGCTCATCCCAGTCAGCAAACACATAAGACATTCAGTTGATAGTAAATTACATCTCAAGCCACTCGGCAACTCCAGAACCACAGCCACTTTAGGCTGATTACACAGATTTGCCTGGAGCGTTCCTTGAAGAATTTGAACTGTAAGATAGATTGAAATGTCAGGAAAATATATGTTTGGACAAAGGCATTGCAATATCTGAAAATGATAAAGGAGGCAATCTTCTGTGATATTTGCTGATTATGAGGACAAAATGTCTCTTTAAACTGAATATCTTTTTGCTACAAAAAGTGATATGGCAGAAAAAAAATGTGAAAATATACCTCTGTATTGAATGTAAGAAAGTGTTATTTTCTTCCATTTAGAGAACAGATACCCACGTTACTCCATGGGAGGGGTTTGACATAAATAGTGTTCGCAAAACAAATGCTATCAATTCAGTAAAAGACAGAACAAAAATGAATGGGGATTTAAAAAATCTGATTCAGAAATTTGAAATATTTTTAATAGCCATGGAAGTATCACTTTATAATCACTGTGGAAAATAGGTGATTTCAAGTTAATGGATTATTTTTAATTCAATAAACCTAAGGGAACTATTCTCTAAAGACTTCTGTACATTCATAGATGTGAAAAAGTTATATATTTCCCTACATACAGAGCAAGTTTAAGGAAGTCTTTGAGTTTGGTATCCAAGGGGAATTTAGAAGAGATATCTAAGAGAACAAAGGAGAAACCAGCTAAGAAAGTGATTACATTCTTAGTAAAAATATTCATTAAAAGATGATCTAGACTGCCATTTGATGATATAACCACAGCTAATTGTAAGCTTGAGGGAAGATCATAAAACTGTTATATTAGCCAATTGTGTTTTATGTCATTAGTGATTTTTAGCATTTCAGATATTCATTACATTGGAATTCGTCATCATGTGCCCAATCAGAAATTATTCATGTTAATTAATAATTTTTGCTTATATTTCTATTGTCTGACTTCATATCAATTTAATTCATTATGATGAAATACTAGCATCAAATTTTATCTCTAGAAATGGATTCTCTTACCTTATTAACAAGTACGTTAGAGTAGCATACAATGAATAAAAATCTAACAGAAGAGTATATTTCTATCAGTTCATAATAACAGCATTTCACACAGTATCTTATTAAGATGTTACTTTATGAGCAAAATTAACAATGTATTTGAAACTAGTCCCATTACAACCTGCAAGACTGAAAAAAGTATCATAAGAAAATCAGTGAAGAATATTAACTTTTTTTCTTTTAATTTCTTTATTGTATGTCTCCATGGGTGAATGATTACTTACAGACATTCAGATGATGAACATCTGTCTTTTAGTATACGTTGCACAGGTAGTAGATAGTTTTTTCTCTTGTGGTAAGAAGAAATGCAGCATGTAACCTGTTACGATGCTTGCTTGTCCTTTCATATATTGAGCCTCATAGTACTCTTCTAAGCGCAACTATTCCCTCTTACAAATGGGACTTGATGTACAGCGAAGCTATACAAATTCATACAGAAGAATTGTCAGAAAATGGACAGTTGGAAGGCACGTAGGCCAAGTCCCAGAAAATCACTCAAAGCAGGAAACCATCCTTCTTTTCTCATTAACTTAGAGCATACCGGTGATATTTCATCAGCAAGAACTGTTAGCAGAAAATATTTGAACGAAAATAAAAAAATTGAGAAGCTAATCCTCTTGAGATAAACAGATATCGCTTGTTCTATCTATAATTTGTGTGAATCTGAAATTCTGTCCACAGATCTGCTACTTTCACCTGACTCCAATAAATCTGCTTCCTTAGATAAATGATGACTGGGACTTCTGTTATTGTTTTGCTTCCCTTACTATCATTTATGTCTTGATTTCTTCTGCAGAAACAAGTCTGAAAAGTCAGCTTGATTTACTTTTGAACTCTAAAACTTTTAGCATATAGTTAATGACAGCATATGAGGCATTAACTGACATGTCCTAACAGTTCAGCACATCTCTCTTGCTCAATAAATTATCTGCTAGGAATCTCAAAAAAATTAACCACTTCTTTTGGACCCTCCTAGCAGGCAGTATTTACATGATACGTAAACCAAGGGAAATGTATTAGCACAAAAAAGGAACATAACATTAAACTTCTCTACCATAGTGGTCAGTAACCCTAGACCCACTTCTGAGCCATAGGTATCCAATAGTATGGCATTTCCAAAATGCGGCAGGAAAAAACTCCTCCTGCCTTGGAAGATGTTGCCTGATTCTGTCTGAAAGGTTAATTGTCTCTAGCTATTTAAACATTGTTGCCTTCTGTTTAGAGGGCTCAAGCCCGACTGCAGAGATTCAATAAACAACTATTTTTGTACTGTATCAGCCCTGACACAGAGCCCTACCAGTCACCTGCAAAAGCAAGCTAGCACAAAGAGGCACCTGCCACTATTCACAGAGACAAAGACGTTTACTTTGCTTCCTGATTCATCTAGAGCTCTGAGTGAATAATTTCCACAAATGAAATTGTCTGTACCTGTTTCCTGCCCTTTTACTCCCCGACCACTGCCAACAATCAGTGAAGCTCAGCACTGCCTAGGATGTGAGGACACATGCCTTCAGCATGTGTGCACACTCTTCCCACTCTGTTTTTACTGACACACTATCTGCCTAACAGCTACATATAATTTCTCAGGGAAATTCCTGTACATCAACAGCCTGAGGAAATGGTGGCCTCATGGACTTTCAAGATACTTTTTATGTATTTTTACTTTTCACTGATGACCTGATATCTTGCTACCTTCCCCTTCTCCCTTCTATTCTTTGCAGACTGGAAAGGGCTTAAAAGGGTCTGAAAGACTGAAAACCTGGTATAGCAGGACTGTTTGGCTCCCCTGTTCCTAGATTCTATATTCTTTCACTATTCACAGCATGACTGCATGGGAAAGCTCTTAGCGCCTGTATTTCCTTGAAGGTCCAGCTTTTCCTTCATCTCAGAGCCACCAGAAAGCCTTGAGTCTCTGCTCCAGTGTAGTTAGGCTTCTGAGTGATTCCAAAGTCTAAAGTTTGAGTCGTCTACAAGATGTCTGCATCTGGTATACAGACTAGAAATTTTTGCAACACCTGATGGATTTCATATGGGGAAATGTAAAAAAAACCCTCATCTCTTGTATTGAAGAGCAGATGATTGACCGTAAAAACTGCATATAATCTGTGTGAATGAAAGAATGTCTTATTTTAAATATTTAAGTCACATTAATATTGCTGAAAAAAGGACTACTGTTAATAGTTAATTGAGTGTCCAATTTGAAAAGAAATACTGACAAGGAAAGGAGGAAAATATTCAAAGGAAATTGAAAATAAAACCAGACTGTGACTTGCTGTCACTTATTCTATTTCAAGCAGAGCATATTAGGATGACTGTGTTAGAATCTAAGAAGAAAAATAGTTATTAACAATTCACCATCATGCAGAAACCTCATAGTGGTCACACATGTTTAATACACAATGAAGGCAGTTATTAAACTTAATGACACCTATAAAAGAGAGACAAGTCACAGGCTTAAGACAGTAATGAGATAAGATTGCAGTCTGATCAGTTTGCATGCAAATGACTTCATCTGAATGAAATTTATGTTTACATTTTTATGATGTTCTGAAAGCACTGCTATTTCTTTTCTTCCATTCTTGCTTTCTTGAATTTTCTTACAAATAAGAAAAAACATGCTAATCAAGAGGCTAAAGATCAGCTTGTACTCTGCCATTGCATCTGTTAGTTTCTGAGAGCAAGCTTTTACTAAAGTCCATCAAAGACATGTCTGAAACTATTTATGTCTTGTTAGCAATTTTAATAAAGTTTAAAAAGTTAAAATGTATATTTGATTTGAACTGTACTCATGTGCTTGAAAAGGATAATCAGATGATAAGGCCTCACATTCAGATGAACAACACGTCAGTGAATTTCTTTATTTTTATTACATAAATGAAATCTTTTAATTTTATTTGGTTTTATGCGTTCGTTAATTAAAGAAATAAAGAACTGGAGTAATATTTATCTTCATCTACATTTTACTTCTAAACCTTTAGTTTATTTTGGTTTATTTTTCCTGCAAATGACACTTCAGAAGAGGTAAACACTATTTCATTTATTTTCTTTCTGTGCAGTTGTGTTTTAGACCTAATGTAAAAACACATGAAACTATTTTCTTTATACTATCAGATGCTAGTGTGACATTGAAAAATTTTCCATTAATATATGATCAATAATGCAACATGCTGAATAATTTGACCACAGCCTAGCAAAACATTTAAGAGCATGTTTCATTTTAAACACAGGAACAGGTTGTACTTCTTTAAATTTTGAATATGAAGAAAAAAGGTATTTTGACAGGTGAGGGTAAATAACTATAGAATTGCACAAAACTGAGGCCAACGCAAGCTCCAGATAAGTATAATTTAAATAGTAGGTGCCTTAAATTTCTATTTTAATGAATGTCACACTAATTCTTTAAATAACTTCTGTTGTTATTGTGGACCTATTAAAAGGTGCATTTCTTCCCTTCTTCATTCTTAATGTTCCAGACACAAAAGGTTTTATTATAACATAAATATGCATTATCATGCAATTCAATTATTTGATTACTTCCCCCTCTATTAAATATCAGAAAATAGAAGAGAAAAAACAACTCAAAACTCAACTGCTCTTTGCTCTCTTTTTTCAGTTGTTATTCAGATAAGCTATTGGCGGGATCAGCTTACCTTATCTTAAAGAACTATCCCTATGATTGGATTGCTCCAAAGAAGACTGAGACTGTGAGTGGAAAGTCACAGAGAGAATTTCTCACATACTTAAAGGAGAAGTGCAGGTGTTGTACAGCCTCTAAATATCAGAGAAGGAGGGCTATCACTTAAGACTCTTGTTTATGTGGTGCTCTAGCAGCAAGCTCTTGTAAGGTTTTCTTTTTGAAATAGCTCACAGCAATGTTGTGCAATGCAGGTAGCAAGACTGGGAAGACATTTGACATCCTAGTACCTCCTGATTTCCTCCTCAAGCAAAGAATGGAAATCTTTTGGAAATTAGTTTAGACAAAGTTGGAAAAAAGATTTCAGTACTCAAGTGTTTACAATTACTATTCTGCTGAACTCCCACTAAAAAAAAAAAAAAGAAAACCAACAAAATAAACTCCACAACAAAACCTCAGAATGAGTTACGAAGATTAAATCACATTATTTCTGTCGTAAGAGTTTATGAAAAGAAAAAAAGTACAATAAACTGGCACTTTCCTAGTATCTTTGTTTTCTTATGATACCCTTCTGTAACTGTTTTGATCTTAGTAAATCTAAGAAGAAGAAATACGATAAAGATCACTGGATTTTAATCTTGGTCAACCTGTGTTAGAAGAAAAAAGCTAGTTCAAGATTTATTTTAGCAACAGAAAATGAAAAATGTGCATGAATAAACCCCACTATTCAAAGAAAGTTTTTGTAACACAGAAAATTACATTTATACAATGGATTAACTTTGCTACTAGGCTTGTTTCAATGCAGTAAGTGTTTCCTTCACATAACCTTAATCCCTTGACATATAAAACTCTTCCTTGAGCAACTCTAGATCTACCTCTCTTCTCAGCACAGATTTCCCTTGAGGTGTCTTGTCTGGTGAGCTCTCACCAGGGAGCTCTGGTGAAATCCTTCATTGTGAGTTAGCTTAAGAGTAACTCTTAAACCATCTGAAAAACTTCACATTTAGCAACAAAGGGCATAAATAAAGAAACAATTTGACAATTTTTGTGATACTGGATTTTTTCTCTGCATGAGACGGTTTTGACTGGAAAGGTAAATATTCCAAGGAAATAAAGTGGTACAGAATCATGAACATCAGAACTCTTCTTAGACACAACCTAAGATCCCAGGCATACAGTAAATCTAGGACCATTCATGCTGACTGTATGCTGTAACAGCTGGTCCTAAAATATTTAATAACATGCAATTAGATGCCCTACCAGTTAAGAAACTACTATTTTCTTAACAATAAGATGCTCCATCTTCCCTCCTCCATGATGACCTAAAATGAACCATGTCCTCTGGAGGTAGGAAAAAAGTCACAAACTTGTCTCTTCCGTACATAATAAAGTTCTATTTCATCTTATTGAAATGAATATACTTTAAATCTACATATATATATTGTTTGCAAAGTTATTAGCATGATAACATATAGATGTCAACACTTCTGGTTATTTAACACCATAAAGCATTTTCTGTATTACTGTAAGAATATGATAAAATATACAGCGGTTCCTTTCAAAACTATTTCTGCTGCCAATGTAAATACAAGACTTTGCTTACAGAAGCAGGGATATTCCTTTATTTTTAGAGATAAAAGATATAATATTTCAAGGAAGAATATTTTGTATTCTGCAAACATGTAAATATGACAAGATTTGCATAAATAAAGGTAATTCAGGTCATTCTTCAACCACACATTGAATATGGAGAGAACAGATGCTGGTTACTCCCAGAGGTACAAAGAAAAGGGAGAAGAGTACATTATATAGTCAAATATGATCTTCTTATTCATACAATTTATTATATCAGCCTGTAGGTGTTCCTTTTCATTTTTATAGGACTAAAAAAATCTCTTCGGTAGAACAGAAATTATTAAAAATTAGCATTTCATTCTGATCTCAATATTTCCAAATCTGTTTTCATTTGCAGTCAGAACTCAAACATCAGGCATTATTTTTTTCTTTAAAGAAAAACCAAAATATTTATAAATCTCAAATTTTACTTTAATATTTTAGACTGAAATGAATTCTTTTTATATAATTGAATCAAAATAGTCCATTTCAGTTTGCTGAAGTGATCTTATTCATAACTATTTGACATTATATGTCAATTCAACATTCATCTAAATTTCCTTCCTTTGAAACAAAGCTTCATGTGAGTTCTCATTTACCTAGAGCTTTCATTTTATATGTGTATATATATATAAATATATATACACCTCCATATAATTTATACTGTATTATACTGTATTATTTAATTTAAGAAGATATATTGAAATGTTTTGGGTATAAAGAAACTTAAACTGAGTATTGCAGCAGTCTTACCAACTTTATTGCATATCTGCTTACATGTAAAGTATTTTCTTGAAGCTATAGAGTCTACTTGAAGTTACACTGACTTTTATTATATTCATTTTCTACTACCAAAGTTTATAGAGAAAAAATTGAGCGTTGGAATCCTGGAGATTCCTATTTTACACCTGATGTTGGAAACGCTGGCAAGTTTTCTTGTGAAGATGCAAGAAAATGTTTTAGCTAGGCTTTGTGGACTAAGAATCTGTTACTCCTCAACTGCAAAGTAGTCTTTTTCCTATGATAATTTTTATGCCTCATTAATTATCATCTTAGATATTTTAGTGCACCCTAAGTTACAGAGTGTCAAAATCTTTACAATTGCTATTTTAGACATTGGATATAGTATTTAGAAATGCCGCTTGGTTAATTTGTATAGCTCTGTGTTGTGTTCAATTTTGGAAGCTTATTTTCAGCAATGACGGGAATAAACACAAACTAGGATGGACAGGCTGTTGAAACTACTGTTAAAGTCATCATAATAGAAAATTTTAAAAATTGCGTCATCTAGAGTATGGTAATGAAGTAGCAATATTATTCCAAGAATGTGTTTGGCTTTATAAAGACAATAATAAGGACAGTTTTACAGAGAAACAGTAACTTATCTGACAATTTCAGCATAAAAGTCAATCTTAATGTCAAGTAAATGAGAACATGAAAGTGGTTCACCAGGAAAGCTAACATTTTTCCCTAAGCGTGAAAACCTATTTATAAAAATGATACTGATAGCAAGATCATTCACTTTATTACATGGGCACAGATAAAATCTGAAAAAGAAATGTCTGATTTCTAGAATTGCTAAGGAGACTATGGCTCCTACTTTAGAATAATATATGCTTTTCTAAGCCTCAGCTTAGCTTCCATGATTGTGATTACATCATATTTTGCTTTGATCGAATAGTCTGATTCCCATTTAAAAGTTCAATATTCTGTGACAAGTACAATATGAGCAACTCTAAGACTAAGAATAGAGAAGCGCTGTCATGACTTTGAATGAGTTTTTTGTGGGGGTTTGGGTGTTGGATTTTCTGGGCTTTATTTCAGGTCTTCAGACGATTTCTCATGCCAATAAAAGCATCTGCAGTAAATCACCTTCCTCATTGACTGGTTAAGAAGACTACATTATCAGTCCTGTATGTAAGCAGATGAACTAGATTTAGCTGTGTTTTTCTTCACTTGCCCACCTAGTGATCCTTTTTCAAATGTAGTTCTTTTTCAAGACTTTCATACATACTTAACAATATAATATTGAGGCTGTCTTCAAAATGTATGTTGAGGCTATCTTCAAAATGTATGTTTCTTATTCCAGGCACATATGGTGCTTGATCATCTGCCTGCTTTCAAAAAAATAACAACACTGCAGCAGAGAAGGTTTCAGTCATGCGTCTCCACAGAAAAAGCAGGTAACAGAGAACAGTGTTGTCATTCTGATAAAATTTTATCATAAGTAGATGTCCACAGTACATAAATCCCCTGAATATGAAAAATCAGAAATCAACTGAACTATTAATTCATGGAGACATTAAATATTTCGTACTTACCATTACAGTTTCTGTAATAACATTAATACAGAACACGACCAAATCCTGAATCTCAGCACTGCAAGAATGAGTTGATCTGGTATGAATTAGCCACAGTTTCATGACAGTCTTCCAGCACCACGTAAAATGAATTTGATTATCCAAACAGTAACCCAAATAGATGTTAACAAGGAGAACAAAAGACTAAGTAGTGTGAGATCAGTGATCCAGGTAATGGATATACTTTTTACAGGTGCCCAGTGGTTTGTGGCTTACGGTTTAACAAGTCCATCCACATCCTCCTGACATATACTTATTGAATTTTTTAATTCACTTTCTTTAATGTCATTACCCACTTTCAGAAATGTATTCCCAGAAAACTCTTAGTGAACTGCGCCAAAACATCAAGGGTAGTTCTCAAAGGACTGTTTAAAACAAGGTGATAATTTTATCTACGGTTTGAAATCACAAGGTCAGATCTCAGACCACTACAAAGTAATGTATATAATGAAACATCTCTGCCTTGGGAAACTGTAATATATTTTTGTTTTCAAAATTCTACTCATGATTCAGAAGCTTGGATTTTGAAGACACGAGATATCACTGTCTTCTTGTTACTCCAGAAAAGGAAATTAGCAGCAATTTAAGCTTATAATATTCAACCTTTATTCCGTTATCTCATTGTAAGAATACGTCTGCCTAGTCAAAATCTATAATGTTTGAGCTTTATATCCCAATATATGTCTGGAAATATCACTTAAGGCCCTCATTAATAATCATAGAATAGTAGAATGCTTTGGGATGGAAGGGACCTTTGGAGGTCATCTAGCCCAACCCCCTGCAGCGAGCAGGGGTATCCTCAACTAGACCAGATAGCTCAGAGACCTGTTCAACCTGGCCTTGAATGTTTCCAGGGATGGGACCTCCACTAACTCTCTGGGCAACCTGTGCCAGTGTTTCACCACCCTCACTGTAAAAAATTTCTTCCTTATAGCCAGTCTAATCTACCCTCCCTTAGTTTAAAGTCATTACTCCTTATCCTATCGCAACAAGCCCTGCTGAAAATATCTTGCACATCTTTCCTATAGGCCCCCTTCAGGTACTGGAAGCCTGCAATAAGGTCTCCCCACAGCCTTCTCTTCTTCAGGCTGAACAGCCCCAACTCTCTCAGGCTTTACTCATAGGAGAGGTGCTCCAGCCCCTCAGATCATCTTTGTGGCCATCCTCTGGATGTGCTCCAACAGTCTCACCAGGGCAGAGTAGAGGGGCAGAATCACCTCTCTTGACCTGTTGGCCATGCTTCTCTTGATGCAGCCCAGGATAGGGTTGGCCTTCTGGGCTGTGAGTGCACATTGCCGGCTCATGTCCAGCTTTTCATCCACCAGTACCCCCAAGTCCTTCTTGGCTGGGCTGCTCTCAATGCCTTCATCCCCCAGACTGTACTGATAGCAGGGGTTGCCCTGACCCAGATGCGGGACCTTGCACTTGCCTTGTTGAACCTCATGAGGTTCACACAGGCCCACTTCTCCAGCTTGTCCAGGTCCCTCTGGATGGCGTCCCGTCCTCCTGGTGTGTCAACTGCACCACTCAGTTTGGTGTCATCTGCAGACTTGCTGAGGATGCACTGGATCTCGCTGTCTAAGTCACTGATGAAAATATTAAACAGCACCAGTCCTAGTAAGGACCCCTAAGGGACACCACTTCTCACCGGTGTCCATTTGGACATCGAGTCATTGACCACTACCCTCTGGTTGCGATCTTCCAACCAATTCCTTAGCCACCAAACAGTCCACCCTTCAAATCTGTATTTCTCCAACTTAGAGAGAAGGATATTTTGAGGGACTGGCTTTCCAGGCGTCCGGATAGATCACTTCCATAGCTCTTCCCTTGTCCACTGATCTAGTCACACCATCGTAGAAAGCCACTAGGTTGGTCAGGCAGGACTTGCCCTTGGTGAAGCCATGCTGGCTGTCTTGAATAACCTCCCTGGCCTCCTTGTGCCTTAGCACAGCTTATAGGAGGATCTCTTCCATGATCTTCCCAGGCACAGAGGTGAGGCTGATAGGTTGGTAGTTCCCATGGTCCTCCTTCCTAACCTTTTCAAAAATGGGCACAATGTTTAACTTCCTCCAGTCACCAGCATCTTCGCCTGACTGCCATGACCTTTCAAATATCATGGAGAGTGACTTGGCAATGACGTCCGCCAATTCCCTGAGGACTCTGGGATTCATCTCATCAAGTCCCAAATAATAATGCAAATAACACTATAATATTATTATGGTCCCCATAACTGTACAAATAACTCTAGTGGAACAGCTTTACTCCTTTCTGAACTTGATTGCAATTGGAAATGAGCAAAAACCATTTAAAATTTGGAAAAAAATTACCCTAAATATGTCTTCATGGGTATATCAACCCACAACCATGGCAGGTCTAAAGATATTCAGCAGACAGATCACTATACCTCTCTTACAGCTTATTTCTAATTACAATGTCTTCAGCCAATCAATTGCAAGGGATTTCATTATAATAATAACATTAAAAATAAATCAGTGGTACTACATCTCTCTTACTATGTACACAGTATATGCTATTCAGAAGGCAGAGAAATGTATGATACTGTGAAGCTACGACTTCAGCACCAAAGTTACTGAAGCTTTCAATACAGTTCAGACTACGAAGTGTCTAGGCTTCATTTTAAAATAAGATGGAAGAATAAGAAATGAAAAAAATTCATGGCTTTTCTGATACATAAGGTCATCAAACTTACTTTTTTTATTACACCCTTCTATAATATAAATGATAACCCTGAAGGGAGGAATAAACTCTGAATTAGGCAAGGTGAGTCTCTAAGGTGTAGCAGCCTATTTCAGAAAAGGAGAATTAAAACAAAACCAAATAGTTTTAATTGAAGAAAGAAGGAAAGGTGGAGAGAACCACATTGTTAAACGTTTACATGGGTGTTATCCCACATATTCTGAGTTATTTTTCTCTATAAATAAGATTTATGTCATTAAATTCTCTGTATGAAGAAGCAGAAGTAAGTCCCCATGGACTACCAAACTCTAAATTCTATATTCATGAATGATAGGGGTTTTTTACAATTAATAGTTCTACTATTTACCACAGAAATGAGACAAATTACACTAAGACATATAGCCAAATGAGATACTGATTACATACATTTCTTCACAGGTTCTAACTTACATGTTTCTCCTACAGCCTTTCTTGAAATCTTCCTCTATAAATGTGGTACTGCAGTGCCCTGATATTTCTATGCGGCAAATTCCGACCATTTGCCATGGTTTAACCCCGGCCTGCAGTTAAACAGCAGACAGCCACTCGCTCACTCCTTTCCAGTGGGATGGAGGAGTGGATCAGAAGGGTAAATTGTGAAAACTTGTGGCTTGAGATAAAGACAGTTTAACAGGCAAAGCAAAAGCCACACACACAAGCAAAGCAAAACAAGGAATTCATTCACATTTCCCGTCGGCAGGCAGGTGTTCAGCCATCTCCAGGACAGCAAGGCTCCATCACGTGTAGCAGGTACTTGGGAAGGAAAACACCATCACTCGAATGTCTCCCCTTCATTCTTCTCCCTCGCCCTTTATATGCTGAGCATGATGTCATATGGCATGAACTAACCCTTTGATCAGCTGGGCTCAGCTGTCCCAGCTGTGCCCCCTCCCAAATTCTTGTGCACCCACAGCCTGCTCACTGATGAGGTGATGTGAGAAGTAGAAAAGGCCCTGACCCTGTGTCAGCACTGCTCAGCAGCAACCAAAACAGCCCTGTGCTACCAACACTGCTTTCAGCACAAATCCAAAACATAGCCTCATACTAGACACTATGAAGAAAATTAGCTCTGTCTCAGCCAAAACCAGCACACCATCGATACAATATATTTAAAGGTAAGAAAATAGTTGATGTTGCAAAGAAGACAGAAACTGAGGAAGAGGAAAACACGTTTGAATTTCCTAGCCACCTGATTCAGAAACTGGAATTGAACTCTGACACAGAGCACAAGTCAGATCAGTGATGCAGTTGAAATAATACTAATCTGATGACTAGATATTACTCCCATTAATGGTTCTAGTTCTCAGCGTATTATAAGTTTGAGGTTTCTGTAACTGATCAGTAAAATTATTATTTACCACTCTTGGGACTCCTACAACTATGCCAACATAAATAAACCTGACTCAAAATCCACTGAACTTAATGAGCAAGTGATTACTGTTAATTCAAAAGTGAAACAATATGCAAGGGCACTGGACTGTTTAAGTTTTGCATTTTGAGGAAACTATTAGCATACGCTACCTGATTACATGAAGGATGGCATTCAGAGAAGAATGTAGGTATCTAAAACACTATAGAGTTGTCACCTGACAATAAGAGAACAATAGTCCAAATTGCAACCCAAACATTGATAAGATGCAGAGGTGTAATGTGTTCAGCTATGCCTTTATTTGAATACAAGGTTCATTAACGAGTGTCATTTCCCTAAGATCAGAGAAGATTAAAAAACAGTAAAGAAGAAAATGTGTCTCTTAGAGGAGACCAGTCCTTGCACAAAAGCCAAAATCAAAATGCTGTAACTATGGTTTCATTTTGAGAGTCTTGAAAGTATTGGTGGAGACATGGGATGTGTGGAGACAGACAGACTTGCTTTTGCACAAGTTAATGTATGCAATGTTTCTTTACGAGGATATAGTCATGCAAAGGGGAAGACAATTTGTTTGCCTTTTTCTGGCACTTGCTCCGCAGGTCTTCCTGGACCACGCAGGTAGAGCACATGCAGGCATGAGTGGATGGTGCTGACCTGAAGCACCACACCACCATGGGGACTGAGGGACTCCTGAGAAGTTCATGGAACATATATAGATCTACAGTTCCTGAAAATAAGAAGAACTGTTCTTAGGAATCTGTAAAGGACTGTGTCAAACTTTTAGACAGCAGTTGAAAAGATGCTGAACTAGGAAGGAACCTGGGCTAAATGACGTTCTTTTCAAAGGTGCAGTAGGCTGATGACAGCAGAGTAGAGAGGCTGGCTTTCAACTCTGTGTCTACTCCAATTCATTCTGAGCTTTATACAAAAAATATCTCAACTTATAATCTGATAGAACCTAATTTTAAAGGCACAGAGCACTTCTGGGGTATTTAGGGTGCTCGCTGTGCATGCAGTTCCCCCTCTACTTGCTCTCTCTCTTTGGGTCCCCTCAAAAACTACCATATTTGTGATAAGATTGGTCTAGTGTCAAAGGAATTCTTGAGAAGTGATAGGCCTAGATTTAGACCCTCCTCTGTCAAAGCGTGTTCAAATCCATATCCATCTTTTGCTTTCACAGAGAACAGTGCAAAAAGTAGACAGTGAGCAGTATTCCATTTTTCATGCAATAGCTGTGCCACTGGCTATGTTAGCAATCAACGTGGTCCAGAAACAGTCTGTAGATCCAAATGCTTTTAGGCTGAAGACCCAATTTCCACAATTTATGTTTATCTGGGCTGGGAGTATGGTGGTGGGGAAGGGAGGGTTATTTCTGATTAATTCCACTCTAGTCCTGTGGATTGAAAGCCATAGGAGCACATGTTTGATTGTAATTTAATGGAAAAAAAATTTAGAATGTATAGGCTGAGATTCTTCTGAGGTAATTTCCACTAAGCAGAGAAAATCATGCAATTCACTTCAAAAGCTCACTCCAGATCTAAACTAAAATACTGATAAAGACATGTCCATTATGCAGTAAAGAACAAAGTGTATTAGAGACTGAACATGCAGTGAAGTTCCTGAATTCCAGTACTTGCTTATGCATTTTATTCATTGATTACTTCATAGAAAGTGTGTAACAATTTCTATACTGTACACGTAACACCATAATCAGACCATGTTCCCTTCTAGAGGTCACTGAGAATAAAAATTTTTATACATGGCTGCTTGATAAATTTTCATAATAATCCATTATTCAAAGATTTTGCATTACTTGAACAAAAAAAGGAATTCCTTTTCTTTCAAGTAAACTTCTTTTTGAGTCTAAGTTACTGCTTTTACAGCTGTCTCTTACCATCAAATTTTAATGGAAATTGCAGTCTTCAAGAAAGTAATATTACATTGTTCTTGGGGTCATACTTACTTATACGCAGACAAATTTTGATGGGGGAAGTCTCAGTGAGAACTATACCATGAGAGCCTCTAACAGCTTAGAGAGGAAAATGACTCTTACTTACAGAAAGAGCCATAAACGTTCATTTTAAGAGCTTCTGAGGGGTTGGATACACCAATGCAGGTGCTGCTGGGCCACTCCTCCTCTGTTTCTAAACCTGATATATGAAAAAATTCCTTCTGTTTATGTCACAAATATTTCATGTTACAATTTGTACCAGTATAGTTTGTATTACTAGTGAAATAACTGAACAGTGCTCTCAATAATTAAGTGATAAGCTGCATTAAATTAATTGGGAAAGAATTCGAACAGTGTAAACACAAAGTATCATATTTTTTTAAAAACATGAGACTAAACAAAAACTTCCAACTGCAGGAACAAACTTTTAGAGAATACAGCTCTAAGGCAAATTTAACAGCTACAATCAATAACAACTTTGTAAAATATTTTTTTATTAAGATTTCACCCAAAAAATGTAGTTTGTAAACTGTTTATATCCAGAAGTATCATACAATATATACCATGTCTTTTCTGATCACTTCCACACCCTGTTGTTTAGGATAATAACAGATCACACAAGTAATAAAAGGAATTATTCTGATGATCAGGAAAGTGTGCTTTGCAGTGCAATTAATCCTCTGTAAAAAGGATTTCTTTTAAAACCCTGTGATTAAAGCCTCTTTAGAAACACTTCCCCCCCCCGCCCCCGTTTTCTATATTCTGTTAATTGTATCTATCTGAATCTCACTCTGCAACTTTTCTGTTTATCAGAAAAGATGTTTAATGAATTGTGATTAGTCCACTGGATGGAGATTTGTAATTTACATTTTGTGAAAGAGATTCATGCTGTTCTAAAGAGTTATGTCCTTTATTACATTTCCAGAATATGCTAATAACATAAGAAAGTATATTTATTCTTATCACATTTGTTCATGAAATGTGATAGATAGCGTAGCTTTAAACAGAGGTATATAAACCAGTCAAAACCGGATCAAAAATAGACAAGAAAAAGCCTGACAAAAAATCTGCATAATGTATAAGTTTGTATACATTGCTGAAGCACACCAGTTCTGCTCTAATAGAAATCACACTTCCTTTTCAGCCTTGTAGGTAGAACTTGCCATTAAATGTATGCAAAGGCCTTTTTTCTCTTTCTGAAAAAAAGATTCTGTTGCTTCTTCCACTCAACAAAGCTAAGCAATATGATTTTTCCCCTATATGACTTATAAAAAATATTTTTTTAACTTTACATGTATAAAATGTTTTTGCATTACCCCCCCCCCCAATTTCCAAAACATTTTGTTTTTTCTATACAGCTTT
>Ga0065711_1039026_pt1 | contig 18208 bp, 6 predicted proteins | sample Hoacrofraction12_FD_59098 | JGI IMG/M metagenome (GOLD analysis project Ga0065711, IMG submission 59098) | Hoatzin crop microbial communities from Cojedes, Venezuela - Epithelial fraction 12 v2 (version 2) | ecosystem: Host-associated > Birds > Digestive system > Esophagus > Crop | place... | reverse complement strand
GGGGTTGGAAGGGACCTCTGTGGGTCATCTAGTCCAACCCTCCTGCCGAAGCAGGGTCACCTACAGCAGGCTGTACAGGACCTTGTCCAGGCGGGTCTTGAATATCTCCAGAGAAGGAGACTCCACAACCTCCCTGGGCAGCACGTTCCAGGGCTCCATCACCCTCAGAGGGAAGAAGTTCTTCCTCATGTTCAGACGGAACTTCCTGTGCTTCAGTTTGTGCCCATTGCCCCTTGTCCTGTCACTGGGCACCACTGAAAAGAGTCTGGCCCTGTCCTCCTGACACCCACCCTTCAGATATTTGTAAGCATTTATTAGGTCCCCTCTCATACTTCTCTTCTTCAGGCTGAACAAGCCCAGCTCCCTCAGCCTCTCCTCGTAGGAGAGATGCTCCAGTCCTCTCATCATGCTCGTAGCCCTCCTCTGGACTCTCTCCAGTAGTTCTTCAACTTTCTTGAAGTGGGGAGCCCAGAACTGGACGCAGTAATCCAGATGGAGCCTTACTAGGACAGAGTAGAGGGGAAGGAGAACATCCGTCGACCTGCTGGCCACACTGTTCTTAAGGTTTCCAAGGGGACCATAGGCCTGCTTGGCAGCCAGGGCACACTGCTGGCTCATCGTCAACTTATCTTCCACCAGCACTCCCAAGTGCCTCTCCACAGAGCTGCTCTCCAGCAGGTCCGCCCCGAGTCTGTACTGGTGCATTGGGTTGTTCCTCCCCAAGTGCAGGACCCTGCACTTGCCCTCATTGAACTTCATCAGGTTCCTCTCTGCACAACTCTCCAGCCTGTCCAGGTCTCACTGAATGGCAGCACAACCTTCTGGTTTATCCACCACTCCTTCAAGGTTTGTGTCATCAGCAAACTTGCTGAGGCTACACTCTAACTCTTCATCCAGGTCATTGATGAAGAAGTTGAACAAGACTGGGCCCAGTACTGACCCCTGAGGGACACCACTAGTTACTGACCACCAACTACACTTAACGCCGCTGATGACAACACTGAGCTCTGCCATTCAGCCAGTTCTCAATCCACCTCACTGTCCACTCATCCAGCCCACAATTCCTGAGTTTCCCTAAGAGGATGTTATTGGAGACACTGTCGAAAGCCTTGCTGAAGTCTAGTTAGACAACATTCACTGCTCTCCCCTCATCTACCCAGCCAGTGATTCCATCGTAGAAAGCTGTCAGGTTGGTCAAGCATGATTTCCCCTTGGTGAATCCATGCTGACTACTCCTGATAACCTTCTTTTCCTCCACTTGTTTAATGATGACCTCCAGAATGAGCTGCTCCAACACCTTTCCAGGGATGGAGGTGAGGCTGACCGGCCTGTAGTTCCCTGGGTCCTCCTTCTTGCCCTTTTTGATGATTGGAGTGACATTTGCTTTTCCCCAGTCTTCGGACACCTCTCCTGTCCTAAACGACCTTTCAGATATGATGGAGAGCAGCTCAGCAATGACATCTACCAGCTCCCTCAGCAATCATGGGGACATTCCATTGGGGCACGCAGATTTTTGGGCATCGAGATTTCTTAAGTGATCTCTCACACAGCCCTTCTCGACCAAGGGAAGGTCATCCTTTCTGCAGGCTTCGAGCATTGGAGCATTTCATAAATGATAATCTTAACAGTAAGAGAATAGCCATCCATCTTTTACTTGAAAATATACTAGAAGAGTCTGTGGTGCACAATATATAAGCAATGACTGCATCCCTTCATGAGTTTTGAAGCATCATCTCCAAGATTTTAGTAATGAAAACACATTAAATAAAATGAAAGAGGGAGAGGAGTTGTATTCTTCTAATCATTCCTAACTGAGGGCACAGGGTACTTCACAGATACCTCACTAAAAGTTACACCCCATTTATCCAGACTTATCTGCAAGAACCAAATTTGCAAATATTCAGCTAAATGGCAGAGAAACAGAAAAATATGGCTTTTTATGCAATAATGATGCAAGTCTCAATCTCTGGCACAGTTTGGGCAACGATAGATATACAGTCATAGTGAAAGCAAATGATTCATTGTTTTTGACAACTGCTTAAAAAAAGGGAGGCAAATGTTACCAAGGAGAGTTAAGAACTCCATATTTTTAAGTGTATCAAGCGTAAGTCACTTGCCATCCTATACTTATGTTTTCTATTTGATTGTGTCAACATATTGAGAGATGGCCAAAGTAAATTTGGTAGGCACCCACATAGAGCACATTCTCTGTAGAAGAGCAATGGAAGATTCAGATTCTATTCACTGAATCCACTTGTTAATGCTATCTATTTCTGATTGATTAAGAAATAGGACTTGACAAAATTCAGAAAGACTATAGAACTTGCAGAGTACTGTATGCTCAACAGGATACATTAAAAAGGAAAAGTGAACTAAATGAAGTAATATTTTCAGATTGGCAGAACACTGCAAGATTTGTATAGAGGATATTTTGCTTTTTCTGATACCCTAAGAGATACAGAAAGGTGAGAAACACTTCCATTAAAGTAGCACATCACAGACTTTTTCTCCCCCTGAATTTCCACACCTGGTTCCGTTGTGTTTACTCTGAGAAAAGCAAAGTACATGCAACTGCCTCCACAATTACAGTTGTGAGCAAATGAAAAGAGTGAGTTGGACAGGCAGTACAACTCTGCTGAGTAGGTGGGCCATGAGCAATTCCAATTCACCAAGGCTGGCTTCCTCTCCTCGCTTCTTCTCTTCAAAGCACTCCTCCGTCTGTCTTACTAGTGAAATCAGCCTTCCCCCACATCTCCTCATTCTCCTTATTCCCATCTCCAGATCTGCAGCTGCAATCCCTTCCTCAAATTTTCCCTGTTACCCTCCACCCAATTCTGTGACCCCAGCTCATCTAATACACACTACATTTTTCTCTTGGTTCTTTAGGGCTGAAAAAGAAGTCTGCCTCTTGACCTGCAGCTAAACCATGGGGACAGGTAAGACTTGGGCACTCACTTTGGCTGACCGGATACCTCAGCAGCAGTGACAAGCTGCATTTTGGCTACTGGTGGGCCAAAAGCCCAGTCTGCAGGTGATAGCCTTCCCCCAGGAAGTGTAGCCCAGTGCTGAGGCTGGTGCAGGGGCTGAGCTACCATTGCATAGGTACACATGGATCTGCTCAGCTGAAGGAATGACTTGCACAAAATACGATAGTACTCTTACTTTCTTTTTGTAGAAATACCTTATTTTGGGGTTTCGAGGTGCCTTTTAAAGCAAGTGGAGAAAAAGAAGGCAGATTACATATCAATCTGAGCATTGGTAAAGAGGTCATTTTTATAGTCTATGACGATAGATAATGCAGTTTTCGAAAGAACAGCAAGTAGCAAGAAGACCTATAAAATGGCCACTGATGCTAGTTATTATTCAAACTGTAATCCTGGTCTTTACATCTCCTCGGGGCAGTATTCACAGCACATCATATTCTAAAGTCCAAATTGCATTTATCTCACACCTCTGAATCTGGCACAGAATAACCAAGTCTCAGTAAGGAATGAAAAAATAAAACCAACGAAAAGCTGCCTAACTGAATCCCTGGGACAATGAAGTGTGAACAGGTGTGATGATGTGTTAAACAGCATGTGGCAAAAATGCCTGTGCTTGCTAATGAGATGACAGTTGCTTGTTATGCAAACTGTCCTAGTAAAATTATCTTTGCCTGGTACCTATGCCCTTGGGCTCACATCCAATCAACCTGAGAGCTGCAACATGTCATTCAAAATGACATTCGTCAGTATAGACAACTATATGAGATCTACATACATATAAATCCTCAATACTCGCTACCATTAAGGTAATGCAAGTTTTCTTGAGAGTAAGTTTGGAAAGTGCAAGTTTCCTTAGCCAAAAAACAGTGGGGACTGATGAGAATTGTAAGCTCCACTAGTTGGAAACATAGACTAGTGAAAATGAACTCTCCATTCAGTGTATTTCTGTAGCTTGATATAACACTAATCTTTTCCAATGAAGTGAGTGATAATAAATTTACATATTAAATTGTGATGAGCTAAAAGAGAAGTGGAAGAATATGAGCTTCTCTGTGATTTTTCTCCCAGAACACAGCCTTCCTATTTATTTTATATGTTGGAGGGAGAAAGAAAAAGAGGCAGGGAAGGAAGTGTAATCATCCTATAATTATTCCTCCTGATATTTTTTGACAGAGTATTACGCCGTTTGCATCTTAAAGAAGTGAGAAAGAAATTAAAATCTTCTGCCAATACAAGTATTAACGTATCAACAACTGAAACCATTGAAATCAATACAGGAGGATGATACATTAACCTTTAGAGAACTGGAGTTCAAGATGAAGACTGATGGAGTGCTTCTGTGTTTGATCAGCTCATTTAAGCCAGTATGTAATGTAAGTTAATTGGCTGTTTCAAAGTAGTGCACAGAGATTTTCGTGGTTTAAAAAAAGACATTTTGATTATTATTACTGCAGCAAGCTTAAAATCTCCTTACATTTTTTCTGTATCCTCTTACTATGAATAACAACACAGAAGGTATATTGTACTGCTATGCATACTGTAAAAGACAATAATTTTTTAGTCTTATTTTCCATCTCTTTTTTCTTGCCATGATATTTGCTTGCTTTTGGAGAGAGGAAATGGAAGAGGAGAAATCATACACACTAAATAGATTACAGCACACAATCACATAAACCCCAGCATACATGAACTCTGGATATTTCAAGAAAAAGACGTTTCTGACAAAATGCTTCCTGGAAATTTATGTTTCACAGCATGGAAGGAACACAATTTATATTCACTGTTAATGACAATAATATGCAAAAATATGATGTCTGCTGAATTGAAAATAGTTCCTCTTAGCTTTCAGCCAAAAGAAGGGTATTCCTGGTATATTTTGAAAGAATTTGGATACATTCAAATTAATTATGAGAAAGACTGAAGAAGATGGTATGCAGAAATAAACACTTTTATTTTTCCTGAGTCTTTTGAAAATATTTCAGCTCTTTGAAAACAATTTTGTACAAGTTCAACGAAAAATGACTAATACTAATGCATCCTAGGAGAGGAAATACATATAAATACCAAAGTATTATGGCACACCAAACTTCCCACTCATTTTAAAGATTAAATACTGTCACTAAAACAATGTAGTGTGCTTAACTTTATACTCTTTGCTTTCTGTGAGAGCTCGTTTTCTAAATTATAAGGGTGAAATAACTCATAGAGTAGGAATTATTTACAGTATACATGTAACTACAGTTATTTTCAAAGTTAGTAAAGCATTTAAACACATGCACGCACTGAGAACAAAGCATAGCCCTATTTTTCTGAACTCAAGTTGACCTGTGTGGGTGTGCTGACACAACATAATTATGATGAACAACCTTGTTATAGAATAAGGAAAGCTTCCTGTGGCTGTGCTATTTCACTGAGTATCCGTGTAACATCAATTGGGCAAATGCCCTCCACCACTAAAAAAACTAATGTTAGAATAATCTGTCATTAGAATCAATAACAGTTTTATTATCATAACATGTGAAGTGCTAAGAAGAATCTATTGCACAATAAATTTAGTGGTCTGTCACTTAATACAGTATGATTTTACAATACTGCTAATGAGCACAAAACATTCAAATAGAGAATATTGGCACATATGAGATTTAGGGAGGAATCTAGGTTAAGTCTTCATGTTGCTCAGCTGAGGTGGGGAAAATCAATATTGCTCATAATGTGTCTGTGACACAGAAGCTTAAATGAGAAACCTTCCCATTTAGAAGACGCACTTCTGTATTTACCCTTAGCTTATTTTTTTAACAGGCATATTCTGTGAAATCTAAGGCATCTAAGAAAAACAGCTAAGATGCTTTAAAACTTTCTAATGGATACAGTATTCATGCTATTAAGATCAACAAAATGGTCTGCAGTAACAAGTTGAAAACTACTTCTTTTTACATTTATTTCAAATTCCCCATTTGCCTTTTAGATTTAATGATAAAGCAACAGAAGAAATGCAGATCTGAAACAAATACAGACTTATACCCCCAAAACACAACAACTGGAAAGCAAATATAAGGACAGCTCTGTTTTCCTTCACATTTTTTTCTGTGGAACAATCATACCTTACCCAGTGGCTTCAAACAGGGAAAGAAATGGAAAAAAAAGTAGCTAGTGAAACCAGCTGCAAGGCAGTCTAGCCCTAACACAACCTCTACCCCATATCTCAAGTTTTCAAAGATATTTCATTTGTAGCACCCTATGACTTTGTACCTCCATTAGGACCTTAGGTCTCTTGCAGTAAATGCAATCCACCTGGAATTTTCCTAATCATGTGTCAGAGGACAAGGAAGTTCTGAAAAATTGGAATATTCCATGAGCAAAATTCTGATATAATGTCTTACAATGGTCTGAAAAAGAGGTATAAGAGCAGAAGACCTTAGGGAAAACTCAGAAGTTCTGGGTTTCATTCAGCTTCACAAACTATACGAACCCTGGAAGTTAAATAATATTGGAAGCATCTTTGACATACACTGAAACATCAAAAAGACTAAACATTAGTCCCACATCTGTAAGAAATATCAAGAAAAGTAATAAATAAACTGGGAATAACCAGTTTAAAGAGTCTGTCAATATTCTCACAGTTTTATAGGCTGCACGTCTGATTCAAACCACATATTTTCTGAAAGTGTCCACAAGTTCAAGACTGCTAAACAGTTTCTCTTCAGAATGATCCTAAAAATCAAGCCCATATGAAATCCTCCAAATTGATTTAGGAAAAAAAAAAAAAAGACCACAGAAGTACTTCCTTCATTACCATATAATTCTGGAAACTCTGCGGCAGTTACACTCCAATTCCTTTCTACCAGCTTTTTTTAAGAACTGTGCCTTGTTTCCATTTAGAATACTCTATCCTTAGGACACAGAGTAGGTTGCTTTATTTATTTGTGGTGGAGCCATATTGATTACCGTACACATTTTTTTTCTAATGTAACAACAGTAGCTCATTTTAGTTAAGTAAAATATTCATAGAATAGGTAGCAACTTTCCAGGCAAGGATAATATTATTTCTGTATTTTTCCCATTCTGGTAAATGCATTAAAAAGATGTGTCACGATTAAACTCACAGGCAAGGGGAACTTTTAACTCCATGTATTGAAAATCTATATATTCCCCTGACTAGCAATTATAATTTAGGAAGTTCAAGTAGAACCATGTATATCATTCCTTCTGCCAAAAACACTCTGGTAAATCTTTGTTCTTTTGACCTGAAATCTTGGAGTCAGTCCTGGGAAGTCTATAGTCTGTTATTTGGTTGGAAGCATACTGTAAACTCTCATCTGCTTTCATAACAGTATTGTATTTCTGGCTTGAGCTTTCTTATAAATGTCTTTAATTACAGTACACCATACAGTGTCAAATTTTCAATTCAAGGTCATGCAGTAAAATCATAATAAAGTGGATCTTAACTGTTTTTGTAGTTTCTTTCTCTGAAAAGAAACTCACACTCAAAATGTCTTCTTGTAATGTGGCTTGGGTTACCGCATTTTGAATTTATGCTGGTCTGACAATGCTACTCATAATTTTTTTCACCGCTGTTTTCAAGTCAGTGCACAGCTCTTAAGAGCTATGTCCTCTTTCATAACTCCTTTTTTCATATACTTCCTTTTAGATTTACATTCAAGGCTTCGGATGGCTCAGACTTTCAATGCCAGGGTTTTGTTTTCCTTTTCATTTGTATGAGATAGCATTCATCAACGAATAAACAGAAGAACATTAATTAGCTAAGACAATGTCTTTCTTCTGCACATGCAAAAAAGAGGTATTGAACATGATGGATGTTTGGAAAAGCATCTGTACTGCAGTTGTTTTCCCGTTGGTGTCAATTCACAGAAAGACACTTCTAACTTCTCAAAGTGCACATAATAAAAGTCTGTCAATAAGAAGCTGGATTCTCCCACAGACAGACATCTTGACAAAAAAGGGCTGTATGTCAATACTCATTGACAAGTTTCCATTGGATTCCCTGATAAATCTACATCCTACATCTTCTTTTTTGTAGGAAACATTCTAGTTGGAATTGACTTTTGCAGAAAATTGACAACTTGTAAGACAGGCAGCAGTAGAAATTTAGTTGCCCATGAGCTTTTAATTTAGTCCTCTGCTGTATGATAATGACTAGAAACAAATTAAAACTGACAGATGAACAAATTCCTGAAAATGAAGTAGAGGGCATTTAAAAGTGTGACCAGTTTTCTTCCCTATCTCCTCAGACAAAAAATGATTATGACAGACTGGATGACAAGTTTGAACATCACATTTTAGTTTTGAAAGAAAAATACTGTTTGCAGCCCGAAAGTACAATTCATTTACATTTTTTCCTCATCTCATTTTGAAACAGGGGAAGCATTTAATTTTAGTTGAACAAAACATTCAAACTAAGAATTAATAATACTGAAGAATTAATAATACTGCCATAGAAATAAGTTACTTTTGCCAACATATTTTTCATTTCTGTTATAGCTTGGACTGCAGGTAGTTGAAGACAAAAGATAAAGGTAAGGCTGTGATCTTTTTTTCAGTTTCTATATATAAATACCATAGAACTATCTGAAATGTGAAAAATGTCAACCCCAAACACTATTGTGATACATCGTTGGAGAAAGGGTTATCTATTCCAAGTCAGAGTGTGATCCACCATGATGAAGAAACTGAAATATGCAGGTATACTACAAGGCCAAAAGACTAAACAGAGTGCAGAAAATGTATTTTGAGGATGGTTTTGAAGAGAAAGCAGTCTGAGCTGAAATGCTGAGCAAAACATATTACCTTATTGATTTCTTCTTTTTTCAAGAAACAGTATATTTTTACTTTTACTTTGGGGTTTGTGTTTTTTGGGTGTTTTTGTTGTTGGTTTTTTTTTTTTTTCAGATAAATTTCACCGTGTCTGCAGAATTGCTGACTCTCTTATCACTTTTTCCTCCCAGCAAGCATGTCTTGTTTTACTTGAAATTTTGGATAATTATTCAAGTCAAATAGTACTTCTAAGGCACAACCAGACACTGCATGTGATCTGAGTTATGTTGTCAAAAACAAAGATTTTGAGGGCAGTGAGCTCAAAGGTCAGATAACATGAATACTAATTTGCCCTGAGAAAGGTTACAATGACTTCTCCCACCTTCACGTGACTGAAAAGGGGGGAAAGAACAGCTCTAACCTTTGTTATTTTGCAGAGAAGTTTCTTCTTGTCTGTAATCATAAAGTTCTTTCTCCTAAGAATGATTTAAAAATCCATACTAGTGCAACAAAAAACAGCTATCAAACCTGCAGATACACTGTGTTTTTTGTACATTGAAAAAAATCGTAGGGTGATAATAAAGGTGATTAAGACAACAATAAAGGTGGTTCCTCTTAAAGCTTTTCTTCAACACTTCTACTGATACTTGTGCTACTGTCAAGGTGCCCATCTCATGATATGTGTAAACCTTCATAGTGCATTTGTCACCACACACAGCTATCTGCTAGTTTAATCAAATGTGTTATCTTTGAATATGTTACTTTTCTGCTTCTCAGGTTCTTTGTGGAATGGGGTAGGATCACTGACTCTTAAAAGAAGACATGATGGAGTCTCAGGAAGCTCTGTTCTATTTTGCCATGACAAGCCAATTGTAGAAACACCCTTAACTTGAAACTTCTAGAAACTATAGAGCAATCAAAAAACCAAACACATTTGAGACAAATATGCTTTCAATGTAACATCATGCAAAAATAAAAAAGAATTGCCAATGTTATTCTGCCTCTGTGTGATACCATTCAAAACAAGTAATGTTTTTGCCCTGTCATAAAGCTTCATGAAATGCAGTCATGGACTAAATCATGCATGAAAAAAAATCAGTTCATTTCCCTGGGATCAGTTTCAGTTTATGGTGAGCTCTCACAATGTTTTCTAGGCTACCAAGTGAGACAGTGAAATGATGGCAAAGGAGGTTCCTCTCTGCAGACAGCAGGTTGAGTGGAAAGAGGACAATTTACCAAGGCAGGAAAAGCAAGCTCAAGTGGCACTAATCACATTCTCTCCAGCATGGATTAACTCTTTAAAGTGCAACACTTAGTCAAACCAAGAAAAGAAAAAGAGAGATTACTAGGACACATGAAGAAACGCATGTTGTTCCGATGCTCCATTTCAGAAAGAAGCAAAGCAAGCAATATGAATCTAATACGAGTATATTTTGAGTGACTAGACAACCTCTGCATCCTTGCTTCTAGTATCAAATCATTATTCTGGCTGGACTTGGAAAAAAGTTTCTTCTTTTTCAAAATGAGATGAGGAATATTTCTAAGTGAACCTGGCTAGAAGCAGGTTCTCTTCAGGATTCTGGCTCATGCCAGATGTACTTTTAGAAAGAAATGGAAGTTTCTGTGCCCACAGAATATGCAGTTTCACCCAGTCCAACGGCCAGAAGCAAGACCATCTTACCCATGCACATTGTCTTATGTCTTGAGAGACAGACAGAATTTCTTGCTGTCTTCTGGGTCTAGCCAAATTCCTAACACAAACAATGCAGCAGTACAACTAATATGAACAAAGCACTCATCCATTGTTTCCAACAGGTAGTACTGAAAGGAAATAAATGTACTGACACCCCTGAGACAGTCACATGCAGAAGTAACCTCTGAAAAATTTTTAGAAGTTAAACAGCTCCCGTGGGACATTGAATTTACATCAGAAAGACAAGCACCTGAAATTCCTTTGATACTGACCATGTGTGACTAAGATTTTGTTCAAACTTGAAAACTTCTTGTCCTTTTCTTCAGTCTATACACGCAAAAGGAAGCTGAATAGGGAAGCTGAGATGAGGCACCAAAATTCTTTTCAGCATATTAATCCAATGTAGCATTTGACATTCAGGTAGCTAGATATTTCATAACAATTCATTTGTCAGTTTCTGAAAAACACATCTTGCCCTTGAAACTTCAGTGAACAGATCTTGGTTTTTGGTTGGTCTTTCAATTCATTTGAGATGAATTAATTTTATCCACTTAAACAATAAGCCAGCTGAATAGTCAAGTTGAAAACTGGTGAATTTTATTCATATGTCACTGATGGATATTGTTCATAAGAACTTGTTGCTCATTGTGGAAAATTCTCAATTAACATCATGAATGTGTTGATGAACTAATCAATCAGTTTTTCACATATCTTTAAATCCCACAGCAAGAGTATCAACGGTACATTATTGTTGAAAAGTAACTCCAACACAATTCAACTACCCATTAGAAACAAGCAGAAGAGTTGGAATTTTCTTAAAATAAAGCTAACTTAAAAAATGTTAAGGTAGTAGGAAAGCATTCAAACTTTCACGCTGAAACTGACAAATAATGTTGCAACTCATTTCTATCTTGAAAATAGTAACAAATTTTCCTCAACTCTAAATGTACATCTTGCTGACACAGAACGTATATTTTTAAAAAATAACAGTACGCATTCCCATTCATACTGTGCACATCATTTGACAGTCGCATACTTCCAAAACCCATACTGTGACAAGGCAGTAGCAGTGAGCAGACAGGTGGATGTTAGTCTTTAGTCAATGAAGACCTTTACAGTGGAAAACAATCTACATGTCTAATCAAACAATGATATTAGCAGTTCACTTTGTCATGATTTCTCACATTAAAACTTGTCTTCAAATTTTAGCCTCCTGCTTTTAAAATTAAAACCTACTCCTACTTCTCAGGAAAGCCGTTTGATACATCAGTCACATTCTTCACTTATTTTGATGCCCCTATCTTTTCAGCATAGTTACTCAAGTCAGCCAAGCATAACAAAAGTAGAATGTGCCTGTTAGTATCCTTATTGTTTTATATTCTCATATAAGCTAGACTGTGAACCTTGATTCCTAATCCTAGACAACTCATTTTCCTTTACAAAATCAATTTGATGGTTTCGACTGAATCCGTCTTTGGTGCTATGCACTGGTCAAGTTCACAGAATTGCTATCATAACTCAGTTCAATTGTCAATTTTTAACCTAAGAAATAGCTCAGACAGAGCTAGTGTGATAACTGAACTACCTCTCATCCTGTCTTTTACAAAGCACCGTTATTTTAGGTCATTATTGATCAAGGTCACTGGTAAACCAGTACAGAAAATCCTTGTGTACCAAACAGCTTCCTAATCACCCTGTAAACAGTGGATAAAACACAGAAGACAGTGTTTATGTTATTGAATTTTGGTAAACTTTAAGGTTGGTGAACACAAATTTCCATCTGAGGAAAGAAAGTGCAAAACATCTGTCAGAGTGAAGTCTACAGGGGTATATGTTACTAAGGTGCAAGTATTGAACCAGACATGCCGTGGTACTAAGGAAGAAACAGTACAAAACACATCCAAAAAGAAAGACGAAGTGTAGGTTCTGAAAAAAAGATGAAGTTTTTCTAGAAATGTGAACTATGGGTTCTTTTTTCCTCCCAGTTTGTATACCAAATCCCAGTGTGCTGAATAATAAACACATTTTATTTTGAACACAACAGTTGCCAAATATCCTAGCTGCTTGGGCAATGTCAGGCAAAAAAATGGGGCTTTAGAAAAATCTTCCTAACAAACATATTCTTTCAATAATACTGTTATAACTACTAATAAACTATGGCGAGAAATAAGAACATTTCTCTGAATTAGGCACTCATTTTAGCCCTAAACAAATAACTGACAGACATTGCTAAATAGGAACTCAGACTAAGCTGATATATATCATACAGGAACTAAAACATCTTCAAATCTGGAATCTCCCAAATGTATCCCCAAACATCCCAACTTGTCCAAAGTCAGCAGACTGGGTGTTGGGATTAGATCTCATGTATTTCCATGTTGTCAAAACTCACTGAGGCTGTAGAAAAGACAAAGGTAAGATCGTATCTCACAGAGTTTTGGAAAAATTTTCACATATTTGTTTTCTGACAGAATAGCTATTCACTTATGCTTAATTAATTGACACCTTTGACACAAAACCTTCCCATAGCATGCCTTAATTTTGTCCCCCCGTTAGCCTTAAAAGTACAGTGAGAAAGAGTATTCAACTTAGTGACAGAGGCAGAGCTTCACTAAACCCTGAGACAATTCACTGACTACAGTTCTTCACAGCTTCACTTCTCCATTCTGTATATTTCCATTTATTTTCTCCATTTTTTTCCAGTTATCTCCAAGAACATGGCTAAGAGGAAGATGACTTTTACCACATCATTTGATGGAATGGTTTTCAGCCACCTTTTTCTTAACAAAAATTAGCTGCTTTTTTTTTTTTCCTCCAAGATGCTCTCTCAGCTGTTTTCTTTAAAATCTGTCAAATTTGTCCAAATTAGAAGTGATTGAAAGATTGACATCAGCTTGTGTTCAGCAGCAATGTATCATACTTAGCAGCAAAATTTCCCACGGAACACCACTTTCCTGGTATTTTCCAAAATAAATGAAAAATACAGACCTGTTTTTCTGTGCTGGTCTGTACAAGAGGACAGGACAAGCCTTAGCTTAGCTGTCTCCATTTTCTGACTGTTGTTTCCTATCCCCGAATGCCCCTGAGCTCCTAGCATTCACTTAACTAATTCAGCAAATAGCTCTTTACTATTATGATTATGTATTTCATATATATAATAGAATTAATTTAAATTTACAACAGCATTATCTAGTTTGCACTTCAGTTATTTAATAAATATAAAAATGGTTAAAATAATCAGATTAACCATTTAAATGAATAAGGAAGGCACATCTTGCACAACGAAATCATTGTAGTCAATGGATGCATTAATACATTAAATTCTCCATCATGATTTATGCATGAACACATCAGAAATAATGGAATTTAATGAGGAAGTTAGAGTCAACAAAATTATTTTGCATTGATAAGTTATTTGCCAGAGCCATAAACTAATATAAGATTTACATATGCAGGCATCCTCATTCCAATATAGAACAAGAGTTTGATGTAGCCATTGAGAACAAGAAAGGCAGCATACTGCTAGTGCCAGAAGCAAAGTGTAACTAGCTAAACACAGTAGCCTCAAAGTCACATTTACACTTACTAATTTTAAACCGTTTGCCACCATTGGAGAATCAAAGCACAGAAATACAAGGGAGATTCAGAAAGCAGATAAATGAGTACAGAGAGGCTGTGGAGGCAGAGGAAAAGCCTTCTGGCTAAATAAAAACACTAAATCACGTCAGCTTTCTCTGACCAGGAATGTAAAAATCAATGTCAGAATTCAGCTGCAATTTATTCAGGGACAGGGGACCAAAACAAGTGCAGAAGAGTTTGAGGACACCTTCCAGGGAATAAGAAAGCTCTCACAACATGGACTGAAAAAATTCTGAAGAACCCAATTACGTGGGAGCACCTGCCATGGAGAGTGCTCTGTTTGCCTGGAGGCAAAGCAGAAGAGAGGTTCTGAGCTGACCCACTGCTCTGGGAATCCTAGAGCGAGCCATAATGCTTAGACACTCACTGAAAATTATTTTCTGAAATACTTAAAATGACAGCACCTTTTGCTCTCTCAAGGAAGTCCTGCTGGAGTAATGCAGCTGATACCAACGATCTCTCTACCCAAGACACGTCAAGCACAGTGCCTCAGCAAGCAGTGAAGCCATGTGTGCCCGTTCATTCTCTTCAGTCTTCTCAGGCTGCCAGGTTGAGCCTGGCCCTCTAAGTCTTTCAAAGGAATATATAGTATTTCTAGAAGTCTGCTGATGTTGAAGTGGTACTGAGATTTAGAGAACTGACATTTTGATCTGTGGGGGAGAAAACAACAGTAGCTGGTGATCAGAGGCCCCAAGTACCTTTGGAAAGAACTACTGAATAAGCAAAAGAGGTAGCAAAACTAAATAAAGATTATAAATGAAAATTTTAAAAAAAAAAAAAAATCTAAAATAAAGAGTGAAACAGGAGGATATTTAGTTAGAGATAAGTGTCTGTTGTCTCACATCACTGCTGATAAATCTGTACCAATGCATCAGAGAAACAAAGCTTACTGGATATATATATCTCTATATGCATACACATAAAAATGGAAATATGTATTTCATATATATATATATGTAAATAAACTTAGGTTTATGTGTGTGTGTATATATACACAATTGCTAGAAGGCAATATCACATTTCAGATCTTTCTGTGGAAAGTTGTAGTTACTAAATTTTTGATGTATTTATAATTCTATAAGAAGGGATTTGCATTTTAAAACTAGTAGCCACAAATGGTTAAAAAGAAATTACAAGAGAACGAGAATCAAGGGAAATGGTGATTTCCTGGAGCCGTAGACAGTTTGTCAAAGGGACAGAGTCTTGACTTGCACATCAGGACGTAACCGTAGGACAAAATTGTGCTGACTGAAATAAGCAGAAGATATAAATACAATCTGAAGTTTACAGTCTGACTGCCTAAAATGAGAAAATAAATTCAGTCTTTCCATTTACCCCAATTGCAGTAATGAACTTTCTCCCACTTCATGCTCATGTAGAAGTTCTCTCTTGAAGGTGCAATGAAACACTAATATCCTTACAGCCTCACATCTGACATCTAGAGCAACCCTTAGCCCCAGTTGCCTGACCACCATTAGTATTTCATCACAGTTTAAATTTTGGAAGAATTTAAATGTTAAGACTATTTTTCAATCCCTGTTGAATTTTAAAAATATATTAATTCTATATTTACCTCATCTAGTATTTGTATTGAACTATTTTAATTTATTTGTGGTATGCCTTATTTAACAGTTCAGTAACGACATTTTAAGATTGTGTCTTTGGAGTACTTTCTTTTTCCTGAAACCTGAACTTTGACCTGTCTTAGCTTATAGCTGCTGCTAAGGGGATTGATGTATGACTTAACCAGAAGAAGTGAAAGTATAAAGTCACTAACAGCATTTTATTTATAAAATATGCATTAAGCATGCACATATTCTTGGGTAACTGGAAGAAATCTAATGGCTTGTCTGACCTTTGACAAGAAGTCAGAACAGGTGAACCACTCCATGCAGCTACGTAACAGTGCGTTTACGTTGTAATATGACAGAGGCTCAAGTACTTCTTCTCAAAATCAAAATCCTGTTTATCCTTCTCGTTCAAACAATTAACATACTTCCTCACTTAAATAACATCAGTAATAATGGTTCTGCATTACAGCTGTTAAACTTATGTGAATAAGAATTAGGGTTAACAGTGTCATTAGAATCTTAATCAGTTTTATCAGGCACCTTTGTGAAACATTAACATGAGCTTTTGTTCTAAACACATTGCTACTTACTTAATAAGTAAGCAAAAATGAAGTAATAAACGTCAAGCGAAATTATGACTGTTCCATTACACCAAAGCATAATGACTCAGGGTAAGTGTCCTGAAGAGCTTACATGTGAGACAGGAAAAGGTGTAGGAAAAGAACAGAACAGCAAAGATTGAGAAAATGGCTAGCCAGGTTGAGGACAAGGAATAAAACCTTGTCTATCACTGCCCAAAGTGCTGACTGCTAGTCAGTGTTGCTTGTTGATTCTGTGATTTTGAGAAAATCATTTATTACCTGCGCAATACGTTGCAGACTGCGACACACACAGGGAGGTACACTCTTGTATGTTTAAACATGTATCTTCTTTGACTGTCATGGGTTTTTCCTCTGCAGCTTCCCTGTTGTAAGCAGAAAAGGAAATACACCATTCTTGTATCCAGAGAGGTGAAAGAATCAAAACCCACAGTCAATAGCAGCTAGAAAATCAGTTCAAAATTTTTAACCTACTCAACAGATTGATAAAATGCTGTACCAGACCTTTATCCTTCACATACATGATATATGTTGCACACGATACTTTAGGTTGCAGGTTGTCCTCCCAGCAGGGCAAGTACAAAAATGGATTTATGATGAGTATCATTGTTGGAGTGGGAAGCCGGACCAGGAGTAACGATGAAATCTCAGTGTGAGTATGGTCGTTCTCTTTTATTAGTCAGCAAAACAAGGTTTATATAGTAAAGCAGTTACAGCCTCTGATTGATTAGTTATCTTAACCATATATAGTCAAAATAGCTACAACTCGTTGTGACTGGTGCAGAGCTGCATCTCGATGCGGAAGCGACGGTAAGGCAGGAAGCAGTGACGTGGCCGGAATCGGCTAAGGTAGGAAGCAACAACATGGCAGTCCCCCTGTTCCAGCATTCCGTGTTCGCCACTCTACTTCTGTAGCAGTGTTCCGTGTTCGCTACTTTCAAGGTCTATCTCTGTTACCAAGCCTGGGTTGCTCAACAGCACCAAGCTATGTCCCTTCTAGTCCAGCCAGGACTCCTCAGTTCTCCCTTTTTGTTTTTGAGTAAGCCAGGTATAGTTGATGAGGTTGCTGCTGATGATGAGAGCTGACATAATTTTGGCCTTCAGCTTGTTACCACTTTTTCAGAGGCCCACACAAACTACAACACTAAAAACAGATATAAGAACACAAACGTTAATTGAAGACATAGAGATGTGAAGTGTATACCATAACCTGTTGGGTATAAAGAAAGATTAAATTAACTTGAGAATGATACATACTGATGGTAAATCTGTTATCTAGCATATGGGTGTAGATTGATTTACTTGTGTCCAATTTTCTTCCTGTGTGGATGGTGGGACTAAAGTACCGCTTGACCACAACATATCTTTATTGCTAATTGGAGGGGATGCATCACACTGTGTCAGGCATCGAAATAATGGTGTATCAATAGTATGAGTTCAGTAAACTTGCACTTGGATTATAGGTATACTCATCACACATACAAACATCTATAACATTTAGTATTGGTTATCCATATTAATTACCTAAGTTAAGATCAATGTATCTAGAACTATGACTCATTAACTATGTAGGCTAAAATTAATGTACATAAAAGTATAAAGCTGCAAACATCACCACATCTATTCCCTGCTGCATTAAATGCTTCCGAAGTTTTGATAAATCAGAGTCCAAATGCAACAGTCTAAAGTCAAAAACTAGAAATAACTAATACCTGCACAACTTACCAAACTAGAAGACACAAAACAGTTACTTAGTCCAGACAAATCTGTTAGATCACAGAAATCAAATAAATCCATCAGATCACAGAAATACAAACACTGCAACATAAAATCACACATTCATGGTCGCGACCACACACACACACACACACACACAGGCACACCAAGTTTTCAGCATAAATCCAAATATTGCAAAGACAGGACTTACAATAATATTCAACATTTAACAGA
>Ga0065711_1039025_pt1 | contig 18208 bp, 12 predicted proteins | sample Hoacrofraction12_FD_59098 | JGI IMG/M metagenome (GOLD analysis project Ga0065711, IMG submission 59098) | Hoatzin crop microbial communities from Cojedes, Venezuela - Epithelial fraction 12 v2 (version 2) | ecosystem: Host-associated > Birds > Digestive system > Esophagus > Crop | place... | reverse complement strand
ATGAACATGAGGAAGAACTTCTTCACTCTGAGGGTGACGGAGCCCTGGAACAGGCTGCCCAGGGAGGTTGTGGAGTCTCCTTCTCTGGAGATATTCAAGACCTGCCTGGACGCGGTCCTGTGCAGCCTGCTCTGGGTGACCCTGCTTCAGCAGGGAGGTTGGACTAGATGACCCACAGAGGTCCCTTCCAACCCCGAACATTCTGTGATACAGAAAAAAAACAATGAAAACTAGGGCATGGTCTTTTGTTGTTAGGAGGGAAGTAAAGGCAACGTGATTCAATTGGAGGTATTCAGGGGCTCCTGTTGAAGTGTCCAGACTGGAGAGGTGGACCCTCAGCTTTTGATGTCCTTCAGCAGTGATGTTTTCCTGATGCTTCCCCAGGTCAGGAGCTATGTGAAGAAGGCCCAGGCTGAAGGAGCCAGAGTCCACTGTGGAGAAGGAGTGGATCCCTTGGCTCTCCCAACTGGCAACCAGAAAGGCTATTTCATGTTGCCCACAGTTATTGCCGAAGTCAAGGATGAATCTTGTTGCATGCAAGAAGAGATCTTTGGTCCTGTGACATGTGTGGTAGAATTTGATACAGAAGAGGAAGTGATCGAAAGAGCCAACAGAGTGAAATATGGCTTGGCAGCCACTGTGTGGTCCAGCAACGTGGGACGTGTTCACCGGGTGGCACAAAGACTACAGTCTGGGTTGGTGTGGACCAACTGCTGGCTTGTTAGAGATCTGAACTTGCCATTTGGTGGGATGAAAGCCTCAGGCATAGGAAGGGAGGGAGCAAAGGATTCCTACGAGTTCTTCACAGAGGTCAAAACCATCACAATAAAGCACTGACATATGTCAATGGAAGTATTTTAGAGTAAAATAAATGACAGTAATTTGCATTACCAAAAATGGCTTTCTAGAACACAGGCTGCTAGTGTGGACATCTTTTTCTTTAACTTTTGTCGAGTAATATCAGTGACAGCTGAAAATGGTCATCCCAAATGCTAACGTTGAATGCAGCCTTTCATGTTGGATGAGAAGCTCAGTGTGGACTCCACAATCAACCCATCCCAAGCCAGATGACTTGCTTATTTTACAGATCCTAAAGCTTTTTTGAGTATTCCTGTCTCAAAAATCTCTCCCTCTAAGGCAGATTACAGAAAGGATGATATATATCTGTACCTGTGGTTGGTGAATTACCTTGAGGGACAAAGTGGCAAGCACATTGTGAGGCTGATTTTGTAATGGGAATCAGTCTGTTTCCCTATAAACGATATGGTCCACATACCCACCCATATTGCACTTGACTGATATCAGATAAGGACGAATGCTACAGCACATGAAAAGCCTGAGGCAGTACCTTTAATCTACTAGGTGGTATTAAACCTTGGGATCGTGAAATTCTCATGACAAAGAGAAAATAAATGTTTTAATTATAACCTGCTTTGTGGTATGGAGCTGAATCATCCTAAGCCTTGTTCTCTCATGATTTTGAAATGACAGTCAGTTGTTACTTCTAGGCCTCAGTGATGGTGTCGTTCACATCCATGCACAAAGATTTGGCTACATCAAAGGCAGTGTCATTCTTCGTTAATAAAGATTGGAAGTGACTACTAAGAGAACTAGCTGTTGGAAATGTTTGTCACCAAAATGTAAAATGACTGGCAGTTTTTCCTCACTCATCTAAATGCTTTTTTTTTAATGAGGTATCTCACAAACTTGTTTGCACTCCACAAAAGATTGGATGCACATTTCCCTCTGCCCCGAGATGGCTACGCTGCGATTGAATTTTTACAGCAGCCCGTCATGATTTGTTTTTCAAGTTTTGGGATGAATTTCACATCAAACAAAGCTGCACAGAGTTTCATAAATGCCTGTATTCTGAGAAGAGCTAATAAGTCATTGGGATATTTTTTTCAGAACTGCTGGGGAAAAAAAGGGCACCTCTAAAATACAAAAAAAACAATGAAAAATTATTACTGGTGAGATGTGAAAGAACAGAGTAGCAAGGTGCTCTGCTGCTCCTTTGCACATCGAAAAGAAAACACAGAGAGAGATTTGGGGTTAATAGAAAATGCAAGTTTATTTTTTGTGCAGTTTATACCATTTTTAGGGTTGTGGAGGTATGATGGGCAGGGCTGTAATTGCTTGTAAAGCTGATGTAGATAGTCTAGAGGAGTCTGTAGGCCTTGAATACTAATCCATATCTTTATTTTGATATTTCTAATTAAGATAGTTTTTTTTGCATAGTGTACTTTTCAAGAGTATGTTTTCCAGAAAGGATTTATTTTTTCTTTCCGGAGTTTGGCCAAGCTAATGCTGGGATTTGCACTTTTCTTAGTACAAATAAAAATGCCAGCAGGGTGTTTTAAATTGTGGCTGCAGAAAGGCAATCTTGCTTTAAGTGCTTTTGGTGAGAGGAGTCACTGGAATAGATAGTGGTGGTGGTGGTCCTCGCCTTGTGTGAGTCGTGCCAGGGACTGCTCTAGAAGTCTTAGAGTGGAGGATGGATCCCTCCTTCCCCCTTCCAGATTTCACTCCAGAGTGAGTCACTCACCGGGAGCGTTTGATATGTGTGTCCTGAGTTGGCTGAAAAGCTGAACTGCTCTTTCAGAAGGCTTTTTGAAAATACCTCGTATCCCAGAGCTGCGGCCCGAGTGTGTGATGAACCTCGAAATCTCTGGATCCAACCTGGGTGCAGAGCAGACCTGCCAGGCAGGTTGGGACCTTGGTCTTCTTATGGATTTGGTACAAGTACGCCCAGCTGGATATGAGTTGAGGAAATACATAAAAAGGATAGGCTTTGTGAATTGATGTATTCTGAAGAAGCACAAACATTTTGTTTTATTTTAAAACTCTGCCTAGGTCTATTCATGACCATGTGGTGGCAGCAGAACACCTGCATTGCACCGTCACTCATTTTGCTGAGAAGGGAATGACCAGCTGTATCAGTGCGTGTTTCCTTCGGTCAGTTCTTTTTTTTTTTTTACACTAATCCTGTTTGGAAGAGCAAAAGAACCCAAAAGCTGTGGAACGCTTCATTAGTTTGGGTGGCAGGCATTTTCAGCAACAGCAGATGGGATATTACACAATTAGTAGATTTGGATGGATTCCTTCCCTGACCTGGATCTGCTCTAGGTTCGGTTTTAATGAGCTGAATTTTCTTTCAGGTATTGATTTTGGCTTGGTGTTAGATATGATGGGAGATTTCTGTGTATATTTCATATAGAGGAGATAAAGGCCTTTGTGTCATCTGTGTGTTTCTGGCCCAAGATATCCAAGGTATTTTATAGAGGTGCAGTAGAAGGTGGGGAGGGGACTGAGCTCTGCAGGACCCCCAGATGAGGGGTGTGGAGGTGGCTGCTCCACGGCCAGCATGGCTCTGAGGGTTTCTCAGAGGTGAACTCCTGGGGTGCCCCATTCAGTCATCCCTCTGGCCAGCACCTCAGAGAGGTAAGGGAGGTCCGCTGGTGCTAATGATGATGTTTACCTTTGGGCAGGAGGGAGAGCCCATGTGAAGATGCAAAATACTGTCCCTCTCTGTGTTTCCCACCTCTAGTGGACTCTTTCCTTCTCCGGTTAAGGTGCCGTTCAGGTGCCTTGCTTATTCTGCTGTTTCTTGCCCTTTTAGGTGAGTAGAGCTTCACACATGTATGTACACGTGGGTGTTAACTTGTGGGGAGATTTCTTTTCCTGCCTGTAGTAAGGGGTAATTCTTGCATTTCACATGCTCGCCTCCAGCCTCGGGTCCTGGCCCCTGGGATGGCTGCTGGTGCTTGCGGCTGTGAAGCGGGCGGCAGGAGAGAGGTTACCTGCTTGTACCGGGGGCTCTCTGAGGGGACACCGATTTCTCCCACATACCAAATGCTTGGAACTCTGCCATATTTTCTTTATTCAGACTGACTTCTAGCATAGAGCAATGTGTGCAGATAACCATCTCTCATCTTACAAAGTAGTCCAAGACCTTTCTCTTGCGGACGATGCAGCTGCCTGTTGCAGCTGCTCTGTTTCTGGAGAAGGGGCTGTCCTGGAGGACGAGGCAGGACGATATCCGAGGCAGCAGGCTGACGGCTCTCGCAGAGCTCTCTGCGCTACCCCACCTGGAATTTTCCAACCCGGCAGAAAAGGTTCTTTTTGTAGACTGCCCTGGCTTGTGCATGAAATCATGTGGCCATTGTGAGGGTTTGTTTAATTACTGTTACGCAAAGCCCAAAGAGTTGTTCCATCTGTTAATTCTTACAGATGGAGCAAGTACAGTTCTGTTTAACACCAGAAGGTTATCTCACTGATGCGAGATGATTAGTTTACTTGGGTAGGTAGTAATATATTTGCCATATTTTGCAGCTCTCAATTAGCATAAGGTTATGTTTGTTCTATTTCAGATCTTTTCTTAGCGTGTTTATATCTGTATCCAGCTACTGTATAATGCTTAAATGCAGCTTTGCTTAGGGAGACTCTGGGTGTACTTCAGAGAGGAGACCATCAGTTCTAATGTTTATACTCAAATCAAGCTATGTCCCTGTTTCCACAGCATTTGTAACAGGCAAAACAAGAAGTATTTGTAAAACTCCCAGGGGTGAAAACAGACTTGAATTTTTGGGTCAAAGGAAGTTTCATGCCTAGCAACTTAAACGTGCAGAACTAGAATGTAAGCTAGGCTAGTTTTAAAACCTTAGCTTTGACTTTCCAAACTTCAGAAAGCTATACCTGAAGATTCAGCTTCACAGGTAGAGTCAGATCCCTCATCCCTAAGACTTTCCTCTTACAACAACAAGAACAATAACAAAAAAGAAGAAGAAGAAGAAGAAGAAAAGGGCGGTGGGATCTTGAGGGAATTGTGAGGACTTGGCTGTCAGGCTTGTTCTCAGGGCTGAGGTAGAAGTGTTTGCTCATTCCTCACCACTCTTCACCTTAGTTAGCAGTTAATTATGCTGTAGAGAGCTAAATGTAATGACTAGGTGAGACCCAGAACAGTTGCAGAAATCCTGATGACTGGGCCATTTTCTTTGCTGAATTCTGTTCTGCTCCTTTCCAAGCATTTGTTTTTGCACCTGGAGGGTGGTGCTTGTTCTTAGGGGGCCTCAATGCACTGGCTTTGTTGTTGTAGAATATAGAAAGTTGGTGCTGCTAACACTTGCACTCTAGACGAAGAGTGATGTTCAACGAGAAAAAGAGGGAAGTCCTGCAGTATTATAACTGGGTACACTGGATGTATTTTAATGCAGCTGAGAGCTAGTTATGTATCCAGAAACTGTATGTGTATGGTGCTGCCTCTGAAAAGGAGCAGCTGAAAAGGATTTGGAAATCATGAGGGAAAGCACAACCAGTAAGAGAATACCAGCTCAGCCAAACCAGCCCGACAGAGAGGAACTCGGCATGAGCTCTGCTACATCATTGCAATTAACGGGGGAGCCAGCATGATCCCGGAGAGCATAAGCAGAAGTGTGCTGAAACTGCAAATAATCTTTACCTTTGTACGTGGTATTACTGTCATGTTGTGCATCTACTTCTGATCTCTTTTAAAGGATATGGAGGGACAAAAATGATTCCCAATTTTGAAAAAAGCCCTTCTAGCATGGGACTTAGACCTTGGACCATGTGTTGTGACATCCCTTGGCTTCAGAAACACTTGCTTTACTAAGACAACTGGTGCGTGTGTGTACGTGTGTGTGTTCGGATGCAGGGAAGCAATTACAGGGCTCAGTGTGAGTCCGAGGGGCAGACGCACACTACTGGGCAGGTATTTCAAAGAGCAAGTTTTGTCTTCTAAAACGCAGGAGGTGGTGGAGCACCCTGAGAGATGTCCTCTCTGTTGGCTGATGAGTTAACCGTGGTACAGCCCAGCTTACAGTGTTTCACTCTGGCGCCAAGTGTCCTTAACCACCACCTAGAAAATACAAATACTCCCACAGAAGGGAGCACAAGTGTCCCAAGCGGGCTACGGCCTGTGGTTCAAAGTGTGTTGCTTACAGAAAAGGGGAGATGTGGAGTCATGACCTGTCAGGTGGATCAGGCCAAGGTTTATCGCTTGGTTGTGACCACTCACTCTTTGTCCTGGCCTTTGAGAAGATGTGCTGGACCTCACAGCTCAGGTGAGGGCAGGGATACCTGGTTCAAGGAGCCTGTGAGGACATGAGTAGGTGAGGGACAGATGCTAAACTGCAGTTGAGACTGAGGCATCAGTACTTGTGCACCTTCACCGCAGGCATGCGGGACCTTCATGCAGTTATGTGCAAGGTGAACTAAGAACATTTCCCTGTGTATGAGAGGTGTTGTGGAGTCCTCAGATACGATAACGAGGGGGCCTGTACAGGTCCCCAAAAGAGCAAAAGGCTGCTTTCACAATAATGCTAATGAGACCTATCTGCTGGTTTCAGAGAAATGGAAGTAATTATAGACCACTTATTGTGGAGAAGTAAGGACACACATTCATTCACAGGCTGCTAAACTTGTCCAATTAATTCTGAGCTCCTGAAATAATAATGAAAAGATTATATTATTGTTTTAGTAATTGAATTTTCAGCCTCCTTTGGGAAAAGTGCATATTAAAGTGAGGGTTTACCCTTGGTTGCAGAGAGATTTCTTTTTTTTTCTTTAGGTTTGGCTGACCCAACACGAAAGTCAGGCAAAAGTCAGATATTTTGCAGCTGTAAAATAGCATTTTCAAGGGTTGATTTAAAAAAAAAAAAGGTTGGGGGGGTGTGGAATAAACGGAACATTTTCTACTGTAACCTTATTATTTTAAATTGGATTTGTTTACACTTACTTGGCTTGAGTGAATTGACTGTGTTTACCTGCTGAAAATGCAAGCTTTTGTCCTCAGGAGGAACAGCCAAAACGTTTGTTGGTGGAAACAGCAGAATGTCAGTCTGGGATTCTGTCTGGGATTCTTGTACTAAAATATCCATGTTTTCACATGAGTACTTGATAGCTGAAAGTAGATAATTTCAGTCCTGCTTAATGGCTGTATTTTAGTCACCCTTTTCCAAGTAGACCCTGGAACCAGTTTTCCATGTAGAGGACATTGAGTAGCTATCATAAGATTGTCTTAGAAGTTTGATTAGGAAATTACCTCCTTCCTATGCTGTTTTGCTCTCAGAACCACATGAAGCTTTTTCAGAATGGAAACGATACTTTTGTAGCCCAAAATTGTATTCCTATGGTTAATAAGTTTTTTGTCAGAGAAGTCAGTTTTGCCTCTTCAAATGCACAGTGTGGAGGGTATTTTTGATCATCAAATGTGTCTCTGGACTTTGTGGCTTTGAGTGATGTGGGGCAGGGGTGAAAACCAGCATCCTGCAACAGCCATGCGCCAAAGAGTTTGTTGGTGATTTGAAGAGAAAGTTGCTGTTACAGCACTATGAGATTCTTCTAAATCAGTTGACCCCTGCAAGGAGCTTCAGGCTGCTTCCTCTGTGGGAGATATGTTTTGAAACCTTTGCTTTGTGTTTAAAAAATAAATGTGTGTTATGTGCATAACTATTCAGATATGTAGTTTCCATGGTGTGGTGCTCCGGTAAGGGCAAGCTGAGCTATTGATCCATGTGCTTCCAAAGAAAATCTCACTCGGATCTGAGACCTTACCTACCTGTTCAGTTCTTTCCATGAGCAGCCTAAAAGAAAAACAGTTTTTCAGATTCCTGAGATCTTTATAGCACAACCTACTATTTGTTTGTAGTGCTCAACACCATAGACTCGTAAATAATAAAATTCCGTTATTTTAAGAACAAGGGTCCAGGGGAGGCTGTATTCCTCTCAGCTGATTCAAACCAACATCTACTTTTGATCATCAGCCAATGGTTTGCCCCTGGTTTTACTGACATCCTGCCTAGGACTGACGTTTCTTTTCCTCTCAGGGTCTGATCAACATCACTTTTACCCTAGGGAGGTTAGAACACTGTTTACCAAAGCACCTCATGCTGCTCTGCCTGAGAGATGTGGCTTTTCACCACTGGGGGAGGAAAGTCGTTCCTCCAGACATTCTTCCTGAGGTCTGGCTGCATTATTGCAGTTTATGGAGTTTGGATGTGAAGGTGATAATGTTCTGCCCAAGGAAAAAATTCAGTGAGGGGTGCATTTCTGTCTGATTTTTAAATATGTTTGATCTTTCTTTCCTTCCCAATTAATAGTTGGAAATGAGCTTTCATGTACTCAGATTCCCTTGTTGTTTTGCTCCTAGATACCATTTCTCACTAGTGGTAGTCAGTGATATGAATTATTTAATGGACATACTGTGCTTCAGAAACAGCATTTTTTGCTGGGCTGCTATGTAGTTGGACAGACACAAGATGACTTTTTCAGGAAGCTGTCAGAAATCTCCTGTATTTTAAATATCAAAACTGTGAGCCCTGAATGTTGAAGACAGTGTCATAATGTTCTAGCAATATTTACTCTAAGGTCCCATTTGAGTTGCCTGTGAAAAATAGGTAGTGAAATCACATCTCTGACTGAGAGACAGCTTGGGAATACCAGTATCTAAACAATCCCTGAGGCTCCAAGTAGTACTTTGATGAATAAACCTGTGATTGGACAGGTTTTTCTGGCATCAATTTTCTGTGCAACATCAATCTGCTTTTTATGTTTTTTATACCAGAAAAGAGGGATTCTGGTTATCTGTTCTTAGCACTTCGTTCAGAGGTCTTCCCATCTTCAAAGCAGTGTATGAACTTTAGCTAATTAAGCCTTTTCGCACATCTTACATGTGGAAGTGTGAAGCATTTTTCATTTTGCTGCTGAGGCAATTTATGGACAGAATATACTCTAATACCTGCAAGATATATTCTTCAAAGGGAGCTGAGGGTGTTTTTTTTCTTGTGCAGTCATATGCTGAAGGGCTTGAATAACCTTGCCAGAGAAGAAAGTCACTTTGGAGGGGGGAGGCAGAAAGTTCCTGGCTGAAATTTTCTTACTTATTCCTTTTTTTTGATTGTAAAGTGGTTTATGTGGTCTCCAAGAATCCTGGAAAATGCTCACTGCTGAAACTCAAGGAAAAAATTGTTGGCTGGCATGTACTCTGGCTGCTCCGTATCTGGTAGGGATGAGTTGGAGCAGAGCTGAGGCAGAAAAAATAAGAATCAAAGCTTTCAGTATGCATTACTGGGAGTTCAGATTGCTTTAATTCATGCAGTCTGTCTGGGTAGTTCTTAGTTCGCTGTAAGTGACTTGAAAATCCGTTTATATACCTCTCAATCATAAGAAAACCTTAAAGTAACAGTAGATGGTATTTATATCACAACAGAATTCGTAGATGTAAAGAAGCCAGAATATAAGTGAGAACTAGACTCAGGTGAAGTTCAGAATAGAAAAAAAACCCCATGATTTTACGGGTGGTGTTGACTTTTGCCTTTGAGAGCACTCAAATCGTGTACCTGAATACCGGAAAAAAAGCAACTGCTGACTCTTCCATATGCAGGACAGGAAAATGACAAATCTACAGCAATATTCTGAGCAATACTAAATTTTCATTTGGATTTCACTGCCATTAGTGATTTAGAGGCTTAATTTATTTTGGTTTAAGAAAGCAGCCATTAAAGGCTGGACTTGTACTACATGGACTAACTTTGGGATGCTGTCAGATTTTGGTAGCTCTTGACAGGGCTCTGTTCCTTAAAGCGAAGTCAGATCATTTTTGTGATTAGTTCACAGCATCATTTCTCTTTGCATGTGCAGTCTACTTGGCTATTCTCTGGGTTAAACTTACGAAATGTGATCACTCAAAGCAGTGCTGATGTACGGACCAAGCCCCCGCATGGTCAGAGCTGAAGGGCTAGGCATGCCAAATCAGGGTTGTGCTGTAATAGCTAAACTGGATGTTGCCCAGGGTTTTGCAAACCTCGTGTGAATTCTGTTTTCTTTTTCTATGAACAATTTACCATGCTTCGAATAGCTACAGGTTTAACTTTGTATGCCTGCAGATCTCCGTACAAAACACTTGACATCTGAAACAGCAGGAACAGGAGTAACTAATTTCTCTGTAGGGGAGACAGCTTCATACTTTGTTAATGGAAAAGTGTAAATGAGGAAAGTGCTCTCTAGTCCTACGGAGGACAATGAAAGCTGCATTTTGTTTTTCCAACGTAAATGGATGTGTCTCTACTGCCAGGGGCAGCTCTGCTCTGCAGAGAGGAGCATGGTTGTGGAGCTCAGACCAGCCCTGCGGAGCTGGGAGGACTCATCCTGTTCTTGTTACTTCACTTTGGGTCATCGCAATAGGAAATTTGGCCAAGCACAGTTTACAACTGCATCTCCAGCTCTTAGCTTTCCGCTTGGAGCTATAATTCTCCACTGGAGTGGGATGGGGCCAAAGGTAAAGAGGCAGTCATTAGACTGTGACCAAAGTATTGTCTGAAGGTGACGGTGTATCCCGGATCAGCAGCTGTCTCATTTTCCCCCTTTCCCGCCAGAACCCCCCCAGAAGGTCAGTACAGTTTGTGTGCTTAGACAGCGGTCACGCAGAGCGGTACTGCACCCTTTCCTCAGGATGTGTCCCGTGCAGTCTAATCTTTATAAAGTCCATGTCCTGAACCGAGAGATTAGGGTCATGTTGCCACACATGGAAAAGAGAAACCTTTCCCTACGCTTCTTGTAAACGTCAAGACTAAGGGATGAGCCCTGTGAAAAGGTGAGGGGAATCTCCCCACCCTATCCATGGACCTTTTGGCACCGCATTGTGTGGCGTGAAACACGCTCTGCCTTGGGTGATAAAAGGAGTGCTGCTATTTCTGCCGTTCGGCACCACCGGCTCCCGGCCGCAGGTTCGTGGTGATAATAGGGCCGTGAGCTGCTCGTACGGAGAGGCCACGCTGGCGGCAACCCTGTGTCCCTTGGTGGCAAGGCAGAGCATGCCGTGCAGGAATCAGAAGGGGCTCCGGGTGGAAACAACCTATTCGTGTCACATCCCCATCTGTTCTGGAGAAGAAATATGGGCAGGGTCACACACTCTTTCCTAAATAAACACCCTCATTACCTTGAAATTACAGTTTCCAAAGGGGCATTGCTCTTTCTCTGTGTAATTTAAAATGATGACTCCTTGCTATTTTCAGGTTGGTGCTTGCTTTCTACTGTAAAATATTTCCACTGTGGTTGTTTAGACTTATTCCTCCACCACCACTAATTCTGAGGAAACTGTAGGGAACTTGTGAAGAAATGTTGGTAGAATTAACAGCCCAAGAGACCTAAATTTCCTCCTCCACAAATGGAGGCAGGTCAGGCAATAACTTCTGCGGTAGGACCTCAGCTCTGCCCTGCTAAGACTGAAAAGAAAAAAACTGTTCTCAGCATGCAAAGAAACCGCCAGCAAAGGTCCCGGCAGCCATGTTATTGCCAAGGGTTGGATCCAACTCCATCACTTTGTGCTGCTCATCAAAAAGTCATCAGGCAGCAGCAGCTACGGCACTAACTTGACCCAGGACTGAACAAATAGCCCAGCTAAGAAAAGGTCCTGCAGTTTATGGCTGGCTCGGATGAATCTGGGAAAGTGCAACAAAAATGTTGTTGCTGCAAGGAGAAGTAGGTGTGTGCAAGCACTCACACCCACACACACTCGTCCTGCGCAGTAGGGTTGCACTAGGGTTTTTGTAGTTTCCCTTCTGATAATGAAACTGTTTTAACCCCTGAAGTGGCATCATATCTTTTGCTTGATACAGTGGTTAACTGCTGAGAGGTGTGTGTGTATACACATGTGCTCTTCATTAAATCCCATTATCTGACAATTCTCCGCAGTAGCCTGGACCTCATTTCATGCTGCATTTGCTCCTATTAGAGGTCAGAGAGATCAACTGAGCATGTAAATAGACTCCCCAATTTTTTTCCACCCTGCTGAGGAGCTACCTGAGAGCACAAGCCTATCATAGGAGCACTCTTTTCTTGTAAGCCAACTGGAAAGCAGTAAATATCCCACTCCCCTCCCTGTAAATCCATCACTTTTTTTTCTTATTCTGTCTGTGTACACCTCCAATCACATTTGGGGTGGTAGGAGTTTGATCTGCAGCTGGGCAGACTTTCATTGGTTTACAATGGTTGCCAGTTTGACCCCATTTGCTGAGGGTAGTTCAGAAGGAATTCGATCAATCAGGACAAAAATACACTACAGTCTGTTTTAATGTCGTTGCACAGTAACTTGTATCTGCAAGCACCTGTGAAGCTGAGTAGACTTACAGGGCCAGATTTACCAAAGGCTTTAGGCAAACAAGGCAGGACTTTAGTGCTATTTAGACAGTGACTTCTCATGTTGCAGTTTCCCCAAGCCACTGCTTAGCCACCATGTAAACCTGCCATCCTCTCTGCATTTAGAGTAAAAAAAATTCCACGTCCTTTGATCCTTTCAAGCGTGTGTCTAGAAGCATCGCTATTTCTGCCTCGTGCCAACCTCACGAGCAACTGTGTGGGAGTGGGGCATGAATGGCCATCATAGAGTTTATTTTTCATACATTCCCTAAAGATAAATTGAGACAAAGCAGGAGAGCTGGGTACACATACCTCTTGTTTTCGTCTTTCCAATACAACCTGTCCAATTTATCTATTGGAACATAAAAGCAGTTTTTAATAGAAATGCCTGTAGCCATTGCAGTAGGAACCTAGACTGGCTCTTCCCCAGAACTGAGTGGTTGTGTTCAGTTTCTCTGGCCTATCTATCCATGTGCAGAACTATGGATTTTGCTTTGCATCTAAAAATTTGGAGCTACTATGCCTAGATTGCATGGGGATGTAGTTTTTCACATGGCTTCTTGAATGCTTTTGAAAGGTTAAAGCTGAGGGGAGAAAATGGTGTCATTATCGAGGGAAAGGAAGATCACACTTTTCCTATCAATCTGTATCTGATTGCCTGCTCTCTGCTTCCTCTGCCCTGCCCGGACTATGAATAGGGAGTTCGGAGGTGTTTCCTGCAGGCCAGCTGCAGTATCGCTGCTGGAAAGTCTCAGTTACAAGTGAAGAACGCGGGCTGGATCAAAAGTGATGAGTTACTGGTGACTGATCTCAGCTGATGGGGGGGGGGGAAAATGACTCCTCGGTGAACTGGGCTACTTCCCAAGAAAAGAATCCATCACTTCGGAAAAGAGATTAGTGGAGTATATCCAGCAGCTCTGCTGGCTGGCGGACAGCAGTTTGCACCGCAGCCACCGGATGAGGCGTTTCATTGTGTCATCGTGTGATTATTTATATCTTCCGTTGACTAGCGCATTTGTTTCCCCAAAGCAGAGTGGGTGTATGATTTGCTATTTTTTATTCTTTATTAAATTCTAAATATAAACCAGCCCTGAAGGGTGTGTAGAGCTGTAGTGCTGATTGATTTGGATGGGGTGGGAGGAGGCTGAGGAACTCCCCCTGTCCGCAGAGGTCTCCTCCTCTTCTCAATGTTCACAAACTTCTGAGCCAAGCAATGAATTTTCCTTTCTGCCTGGCTACTGTTTATTTGAGGAACAGATCACCTTAGTCTGCAGAACTAAGACCATTTGATATCTCTTCTCTAAAGTACCACAAAGAATTTTACCAATAAAATCATTTGCAGTGTTGTGTGCGTGCTCGTGAGTTTTGCTAAAGCAAGCATTTATTCTGATAGTTGTAATCTTCTTTGACAATCCATGGCAAGGAGGACAAAGTTTGTGGAGTGTTTTAGTAGTGTTGAACTGCAAAGTGAAATATTCTTGAACCAAAGCTGTTGATAGCTGTAGAAAACTTACCTGACTGATCATTCATATTAAGAGAGGAAAGTTCTCTCTGTTCTTTCCCTCCTTCTTTTTAAGGTTTTGCTTCCTTCTTTTTAAAGTTTTTTTTTTCAGTCTTGTAGTAATTTAAGTTTTTGAAGTGCAAAATTATTGCTTACGTACATATAAACCTAATGTTTATAGAAATAAAAAGAGAATGGATGAAACAGTTCTGCTACCTCTGCAAAAGCTGATTAATGTCAAAACAAAAAGGAGCATCAAGTTCTCGTTCTGGGTCCTGTATAAGCATCTAAAAGTGTGGAATATGTAAGGCTGGAGGCCCTTCTTAGTTTTAAGCAACAGACCCAGGGTTTGTGATGAATATTTTCCTGAGGCTTTCCTATGTGCTTGTCAAAGATGGTTTCCCATCAAGTAATTCTCCTTGTCCAGAGGAACGCTAGAGGAGACACTGGTTTCCACCTCAGAGCCTACTGATATTTGTCACTGGGTTCTGTAGCCAGTGTAAAAGAGAGTGAAAGACTTTACAAATGTTTAAAAAACACAGATAAGAATTTAAAAGACACAGTTACCTGATGCTTACCCACCTCTCGAAAAAGATTTTGATTCTGATATTCATCTTTTTACCATGATGTTATTCCTGTCTTCTTTACCTTTGCCTCTGCAAGTTTGAAATACTGAACAGCAAAAGGACAAAGCACCGAAAATCTAGCGGGAAAGTTGTTCCTGTGATTGACCCTTGTCCCTAGGGCTTTCGATTGGTGTTAGAACAGATCCAGATGCAATACATGTTGAAACATCAGGTTTTTGAAAATTTACCTGAAATTGATGTGAATCTGTACCTGTCAAAATGTTCGGGCACCTCGAGTGGCAGATTATAATTCTATTTTTTTCTTTTTTTCAGCTTCCATTGGCTATGCTGTGACTTAAGTTACTGTCTTTTAAGTGGAAGGGTGTGTGATATTTACAGCTATATAAGATCTCACTCTAACATGAATTGGACAATAGACTTCAACCTTTACAGAACACAGTTTGGTGGAAGTAAGGCAAGCTCAGTTACCGTGCATGAAGAAGCACAGCAGTATGAAAGAAATACATGGGGAAAAACAATAAATGTTTTATCATCTGAAAACCAGAAAACTATAGGTGATATAATTGATTTTATGAGAAACTGTTTTTGACAAGTCCCAAAATAGGTAGCAGAACCGAAAGAATTTTCCACCTGTGTGTTCCCATTTCAAAGTCAGCTTAGTTAAGCAGAGTTAAAGTGGCTTTTTGGATCCACTGTGAGGTAGCATTTATGAACATTGTTCGGTCCTTTTACTGATTTATTTTCTTTTATTAACATTTATTTTCTTTTATGACCAACTGACTGTTCTTTTACATGAAAGCTGTCAGAATAAATACAGATTCCTTTAGGAATATGCTGTAGAAAGTACCTACCATTTTTTTTCAGCTATACTCTTGGAGATGTAGTCTATGCCTCTTGCTATCAGAGATATATTTGAATTGAATTTCAGAGATGTTGTCTACACTTTAATTTTGAAGCAGAACATCAGAGCATGCTGAATGCCTAGACACCCTTGGGACTTCAGTGTTTCTGTTGATGTTGTCTTTTGTAGCAGCCTGTATTCAGACTGCATATCAATCCCATACGCCTTTGTGGCAGGTGACAGCAAGATGTGGGGTAGAAATGATCCTAGACTGATGTCAAGGAAAGACATCTGACCTTTTTGTACTAGGCATGATCACTGGAAGGGCAGAGGAGATAAATGGAAGCCGCAAAATCCCAACGGTGCTTCAGCTGATTCATTGGGACACTGTTGGGGAATGGAGTTTTTCTCCTAAAATTCCCAAAAGGTAGTTCAGGACAACCCTTGAGAGCATCTCCTAAAAGCAGGAAATTAGGAGGTCTGAGATTTCTCAGCACAGAAAACAGGTTCAGAAATTTGTACAAACCTGCCCATGACCTTCAGGCCAAACAGTAACTTCTCCCTTCCTATTCTGTCTTCATTGAAATTTTTTATTTATTCTTTCCCACATATCTATTTTTCCTTCTGGCTTGTTGGAGATAATTCTCTGCTTTCAGTGGACAAGTTGATAGGACGTTTTATCATTGCTCTGCAAAGTTATGATAGAATTCGAATGCATACTGTGCACACACAATAAAATTATAGACTTATGATTATAGATTGGATATCCCTTCTTATACCTGCTTTGATCATAATTAGCATTTGCACAATAGAGTCTATTAGATATTAATTTTCAAGGAGATGAATGAAAATATTTCCTTATTGAGGCAAAGATAGTTTGTCGTGAATGGACAATTAGGTCTCTTAAATGATCATTCAAAGGTTAAATGATTATTCAAAGGTTTTGCAAAAAAAAGATTCTACTGAAAATTTGGAAAACTTGGTCTTACAGAATTCGTTGCCAAGGTTCACTCTATTACTTGTCAAGAATGGAATACAAAATCAAAAGGGGTTTTGAATAGAAAATGATTTATGCAGAGGGTAAGAAAGTGTGTAAGGTCCATAGGCAGACCCTCCTGTTGAGTCACCAGGTTTGGACTGAACCTCCTTGCTTTCCAAACTCCTTCTCAGAGAGAAGCCTGGGTGCAGCTGGATCTGGAACTGACCTTAGACCACAGCAATTTATGTCTAAGGAATATGTTTGTGTGTTCACAGTTTAAAGAGAGAGAGATAGAGAGAGAGTTACAGGAAGTTAGCAGTTATTAATCACTAGTTAACATTTACTAAATGATTAAGGAGAATTTGCTATTACAATCACAGTAATAGAATATTGTGTTGAATTGATTCACACACACACTCACACAAAAATTCCCTGCAAGTTCAGTGGAAATACTCACTTCAAATCGAATGATTTCTCAACAGATGAAGGTTGAGTCTCAAGGAGATCAGCCCAGGTGATGCCAACAGAGTTCGAGATACTCTGAGAAGCGTCCCACTCAGAGGGAGTTACCGGCTGCAGCCCGCTGCGGATCAGAAGACCTCAAAGGGTCCTCCTTGGTACCGCTGTTTATAGGGTCTGAAGATCATTGACTTCAGGCATCAGTATTTTTCCATCCTGGTCACGATCCACACGATGTCTGGTTTTGGGCTGGGTGGTGTGTGCGGGGGGCTGCACAACAACCAGTTTCCCTGCAGATGAAATATCTGTTCTATACTGTCATATGTGGGCTGCTGTACAGGGAGTCAAAGCCTTGTTTATTCTGCAATACTAAGCGGTCTTTTAGAACATGCTGTACAATCGTTGTCTTGGTGCTGCTTATCAGAGCTAATATAGACTCATTGCGGTCTGTTGAGCCAACAGGAGGGACATTAGCTGCTAGTAAAACAATTTAATTCTGAAGGTTTGGATCTTCGTTTAATAATCAAAACACACTGCCTTTCACTACAAGTGCTATGCTACTGTTTGTTACCATAGCAGCTATACTGGGGGAAAAAAAAGGCTATATACTGAGTTATCCACAGATTTATTTTTAAATAAAATTCTGTCTGACCTCAGAGGACAAGTTGCATGCTTAAATTTAAGTATATGCTTAAATATCTTATTAGAGTCGAGCAGCTCTTAGAGATATGTGTGAACACAAAATCTAGATTTTAGCTGAGCAGAGGTGCCTCTTTAATTGTCTGTTGTGGCAATAAACAATGGAAACCATAAACTGGTATTCAAAGTTAATCACCTGAAGTTAATGCTTGCTTATTTCAGATTTATATTTAGAAACAGTGGAAAATAAGGAGCTTTGCTAGAGTAAAAATATAGAACACAATTGCCAAATAATGTGAGATATAGCAAAGTTATTGCAGTACTCAAGCAAGAGCATTACTGTAGCGTTCAGCGGAAGTTGTCCTTGTTTGGTACTCTCTCAGCTGTGGACATACGACTAGCTTCACCTGTGACAAGTCAACCTGTCCTGAATCAAAGACATGCGCAGTTGAAAGTGATTATACCATTCCAGACATCCTCGGGGAATTAGTGGCCGTTGCCTCACGCTTCCAAATACCTGTTTCCCAGCATGAAGGCTACTCGTGTATGGTCAAATGTTTTAAGGTGATTCGTTCATGCCTTGAACCTGGGCTTTTGATATCTGTAGCCTCAGGTGTGCCTCACTGCATCTTGGCCTTGTCTCTATGCTGAGCCTGATAAACTTTCCCTTCTTATCTCCTGGCATGTGAGTGTCGTCTTCTTGCTTAGATTACTCACATTCAACAAACATCTTTAGGAGTGGGTTAAACTCAAACTTGCCCTTGTTACTCCTAGGATAAGAGAGCTGACACAAGGAGAGTGCCAGGAGGATGGGGCCAAGCTTTTTTCAGTGGTGCCCAATGACAGGACAAGGGGCAATGGGCACAAACTGAAGCACAGGAAGTTCCATCTGAACACGAGGAAGAACTTCTTCCCTCTGAGGGTGATGGAGCACTGGAACAGGCTGCCCAGAGAGGTTGTGGAGTCTCCTTCTCTGGAGATATTCAAGACCCGCCTAGACAAGGTCCTGTGCAGCCTGCTGTAGGTGACCCTGCTTCAGCAGGGGGGTT
>Ga0065711_1039024_pt1 | contig 18208 bp, 18 predicted proteins | sample Hoacrofraction12_FD_59098 | JGI IMG/M metagenome (GOLD analysis project Ga0065711, IMG submission 59098) | Hoatzin crop microbial communities from Cojedes, Venezuela - Epithelial fraction 12 v2 (version 2) | ecosystem: Host-associated > Birds > Digestive system > Esophagus > Crop | place... | reverse complement strand
GGGGCTGCCTTGGGGCCCTGAGGCGAGCCGCGCCGGGACGGGCCGGGCCGGGCCAGGCGTGGGGCTCGGTTCGTGTGAACGCTGCCGCGTTCTGCCGCTCCGTGCGGGCCTGGGGGTGAGGGCCCGGGGCCCTGCCGGGGACACCGGTTGGTAAACGGAGGAACGAGCAGCCCTCTCCCAGCTGGGTGGAAGTGACCGAAATAGACCGGGGCGAGGGAAGGTTGGTTTGTGTCAGGGCGTTAAAGGCACTTCTGCAGGTCTTTATTTGCTAACATTCCCATCTTAAATGGAAACTGCAAGTTCTGTAGGCACGACACGGCAGCGTGAGAAGCATATGTTAACTTCTAACTTTATTATTGCCTCTGATTTTAGTCAGGCGGTCAGAGTAGCCGCAGGAATCTGTGTTTATGTATTTCCTCGTGAAGAAGAGATCACATTCGTGCAGATGGAACTAGTGCAGATGTCGAGTAATCTGCTCTAAAAAGTTTCACTGTGTTTGTAGCTAAAAGAAAGTTGTGAATGTCTAGCTAAAATTAATCAAGCTCTTGAAGGAAATTAAACTTAGGAAATTGCATTCTCCTTGTCAGTCTCTTTCCCTTCTTTTAGTCAAAATTTTAGACTCCTGATTGAAGACAGAAATCTGGAGGAGGAAAAGTCTGAAAGAACTTAAATACATCAGACTTTGGCAAAAAAGACTCTGTAAAAGAAGGACAAAAAGATCGGTGTCTCTGCTCAGGGAAAGACAGGGAACAAGTGGCTGCTGTTCCACCATGTCAGCCAGTCAGCACGTGTACCCAGTCTTAACGAGGCCAAACTGAGCAAGAAACAGATTTCTGCAGAGGGAAGATGAATATTTGTTGGGCAATAACATGAACGTGTGGTTTTCTGTCTGCTAGTACTGCTTGTTCGTGACATGTCTTTTTTCTTCCCTCCCCCCCCATTATCCAAGAGAATTAAAAAGGTAAGAATTTTATTTTGGCTGTGTTCTTTCTCTTGTGGGCCACTGAAATACTAAGCTTATTTGTTTTGCCAGCTGCTCTATTATATCAGATATTTTCTGGAAGAGAGAAAAAACAGCAAACCAAAACCTTTTTTTGCCTTCCCTGTATTGAGTTGATAACTTTACCTATTTGTACATACTGTGAGTGGCATAAAGTAGTGTAAGGGATGTCACCTCCCCCCACAATATTCTTTGTTGTTAGACTTTTCACAGCTTTTTATCTTTGTTCATCCTTTGCTGCTTTTTTTTATAGATCCTGGGATTTTTGATCTAGAAGAATGCTAAATGCTTAAATATCTTTGTCAGATGCATTCTTTTTGGGACATTGTTATATTCCTTTCTAAGTTAAATGCAGATGTGTAATGGTTCAGGTTATGTGAAGTTTTATTCCAAAGCATATTTTGCAAGGTTGAATGAAACGTTCATACTGGGGAAGACACACAGGTGTTTTAATTTCTTAGGTCTGTGAATAATTCTTCTTCCAAGTAACAGGCAATAGCACAAGTGGAAGTGGCATCAAGTTGTACAAGCAGAGGTTCAGATTGGATATTAGGAAAAATTTCTTCACTAGAAGAGTTGTAAAGCATTGGAACAGGCTGCCCAGGGGAGTAGTTGACGCACCAGCCCTGGAGATATTTAAAAGATGTATAGCTGCGGAGCTTGGGGACATGGTTAAGTGGTGGACTTGGCAGTGCCAGGTTAATGGTTGGACTTGATGATCTTCATGTTCTCCTCCAACCTAAGCAGTTCTATGATTCTAATTCAACTGCAACTTCTGAAGCATTTTGTATGCCAGTAGCCTGAATTTTCTGCTCCTGAAATCTGGTTTTAAAGAAATTAAAGCCTGGCTTGTTTTGTTCTTCACAGTCAGTTAGGAGAGTATTGTGTTTTACCTATAAACTCTCTGAAATGCCCTTGTGTTATTTCCTTGGTAAACTGTTGAGACCTGTAGAAACCTAAGTTTCCAGTGGTAAATCAGACTTTAGTCTTATTGAGAGTTACAGATAGCACAGTGTGAGGTGTGTAATTAATGCAGTATTTTTTTTTGTGGGCTCCTTTAGCAAATGATGTTTTTCCTTTCCTGAAAACTCATCTGGATTGTGAGATCTGCTGGGAGATACACATGCATGTGTATTTACTTTCTTGTCGAAAATATAATTAGATTTTAATGATCTACTGGTATATTATACGAAGCAGATGACAATGTAGCTATTTTAAATTAGGGAGTATAGTTGTTTAACATCTTCTGTCTATGGACAGGAATTTTAATGTTTCTGTCTGATGAAGTGATTCAAATGAAAGGCCTGTGGGATCAGGTATTCTAGGAATAGGTTAGTTTGTTTGCAAAAGGACCATGAAGACATATTGAACTGCTGTGCATCTGTTTTCGGCATGTGAATAAAAGAGCCAGCACAGCCGCTGAAGCAGGCACTTGAATGCTGTATCTTTCATTCTTCCCCTGTGATGTGAGTGGAAGCATATCTGTCATGTAACGTGAACTCGTTATTTCACTGTGATGCCTGACACGATTAAGAATACTTATGTCTTGGCTATGTCATGTCAGAGGAGCTGCTGAGTTTTTGAATTAGAAGATGACAAGGTACAGACTATTAAATAAAAAAATAACAATCTGTGTGGTTAGTGGCTTTCTCCCTGCCTGTGTTTCAGGGATCTCACGGGAAGAGGGCATCAGGAAATATCTCTGGATAGTTGATTGTTTTTGTGTGCTCGTTATCCCTCATATGTGTGATATATTGCAGGTATAGGTAGAAATATATCTGACTTTTCGTTATGAGAACGTATGCAGCAGATACTAGGCTTTGGTTTTGTATTCAAATGCTTGCTAATACCAGTCTTCTCTAAGGCTTCTTGAAGATGCCTGCTGCCTGTGATTCAGTGCTTGAAGATATTGAAGATATTGTGTCAGCAGAAGATTTGAAACCACACGATCGGCTGCTTGCAAGAAAAAATGTTTTTCCAAAAGTGCGAAAACGCAATTCACAAAAAAATGTCCAGGCAGATGATGATCCCCCGAGTGACAGGTAAATTCTGCCATTAACCTTATCTTGTTGCTTTTCTTGTATCTCGTGCGCACTGTCAGCTTGTCAAAATAAGGTGGAAGTTCTCGTTATCTCATAACATAAAATCTGAATACAAGATAAAAATGAATAAAATAGTGTTTATAAAATGTAGTGATAATGAACAATAAGTCCTAAGCAAGTTTCTTATCCTAGACAAACTTTCTGTAGAAATCAGCTGTGACTGAGACATAGATTGCTGGAGTAATTGGACTGAAAAAATGGTTCCTGTTACTTAAGTTTTTATGTGTAAAACATTTCTGAAAAATTTTATGCTTCACCTTAATTACATAAGTAGAAGCTGTGCTCTTCAAAATGGAGTTCTAGCCTTTTGACATCTGGAATGAGAAATATAAACAAAATTCTGAGAATCACAAAAGAGTTGAGGTTGGAAGGGACAGCTGCAGTCATCTTCTCCAAACCCCTGCTCAAGCAGGGCTACCTAGAGCCAATTGCCCAAGACTGTGCCTAAGTAGTTTTTTAATATCTCTTCCCTGGGTAACCTGTGCCAGTGCTTAGTCATCCTCTCAGTGGAAAAGTGTTTCCTGATGTGCAGAGGAAATCTCCCCTGTTTCAATGTGTGCCTGTTGCGTCTGGTCCTGTCACTGGGCACCACTGACAAGAGCCTGTCTCCGTCCTCTCTGCACCCTCCCTGCAGGTGTTTATACACGTTGATGAGATCCCCCTTGAGCCCTCTCTTCTCCAGGCTGAACAGCCCTGGCTCTCTCAGCCTCTCCTCGTAGGAGAGATGCTCCAGTCCTTTAATCATCTTCATGGTCCTTTGTTGGACTATCCAGCACGTCTGTATCTCTCTTGTGGATGCGTCCCATCAGGGCCAAGGGACTTACACGTGTCCAGTTCGCTCAAGTATTCCCTAGCCTGATCTTCTTCCACCAAGCGTACACCTTCCTTGCTACAGTTTTTCCACCTGGTTTCTGGAACCTGGGAGTTCCAAAGTCTGTGCTTTTTGTATGTACATCCTGCAAATGATACAGTGAAACTTCTTTTGAACTTGCTGTTTTATTTCAGTGGAACTAGTATGCAGTGACTGTGGAATGTATCTTTGCATTTTTCCTTCTTGCGATTCCCATAAGAACGGAATTGACTTTCTGCTACAGTGGAACTGATTGAAGTATAGGTGAACTCAGTGACTGAGTATAGTTTCTACTGCAGTGCAGAGATCTGGATTTTGGTAGTGTTTTGTTTTTTTTTTTTTCCCATGGAGTTAAAGCTGGTGGATAGAATTTCTCTGCACTATAAAGATGAAAATAAAGTTCATCAGGAATGCACAGGAAATTTAATTTTGGTTTTTCATTAGTGTTCAGAGGAGATTTTATAAGCATAACAGTGCACTTTTATGTGGAGCACCATAAATGTGCATTGACCTCATTCTGCCAGGAGTGTATGTACAGCTGAACTGGTGGTCTATAGACACATCATGCTAGCACTCCATTCTCCTAAGTATTCAGGTACTATATATTCTCTAACAAGCTGTATTTTAGTGTGTTTGACCCAAGAAAGCACACAATGTATGTTGTTTAGACAGTAGGAAGTCTAAATACATTGTAATGTGCAACACATGTTGGACATGTCTACTTAACGATCATTAATCTTCCATCAAAAAATTTCTATTTCTGTCTACGGGAACTGGCCTCAAGTTGCGTCAGATGGCCTCAGGTTGCATCAGGGGAGGTTTAGATTGGATATTAGGAAAGATCTCTTCAGTGAAAGAGTGGTCAGGCGTTGGACCAGGCTGCCCAGGGAGGTGGTAGAGTCACCATCTCTGGAGTGTTCAAAAAGCATGTAGATGTGGCACTTCAGGATATGGTTTAGCAGGCATGGTGGTGGTGGGTGGATGGTTGGACTTGATCCGAGAGGTCTTTTCCAATCTTAATGATTCTATGATCTTAAAGAAGCATGGTGTGGAGGAGGGAAAACAAAAAGATGTGGGCAGGGCAAAGGATTGTGTTATAGGATGTGTGTTGTTTTGCTACTTGCATCTTTAGCTCATTGGCACAGTTAGCCCAGGAGATTTTATGGCAGCTTCTAGTAGAATTTTGGTTGGTTCTTAAACCATTGTGTGCGCTAGCTCCTTGGTGCAGATCTGCCACGCTGTGTCTGTAGTCCAGAAAGGCTGGGATATGAGCTTTGGGATATTAGTGTGGCTGGTGGCAGGCTTAAGTTAAGAATTTATAAAGATGGCTTGTGTGGAGGGAACTGCAATGAAGGGGTGCATTAATATCGAAAGGTTGCAGTTTAGTTCTAACAGTGTGTTTGTTGCTGGCCTAATTTCAGTGCAGTCACTCGAAGGTCAGTTGTTATTGATACAATTTTCAGGAAGTTGGTTGTTTGTGAACTTCAGTGTACTGAATCTCTTCTTAGCCTACAGCTCTTGTTCCTTTTCTGTTCTAAAACTCTTGCTGCTTGTGGACTGAACCTGGTCAACAGCGGAGCTGCCACCCAGTTGCTTGTTCACCCCTCCTCCCACTAGGCTGGGAGAGAGAATTAGAAGAGAAAAACCGAGAAAACTTGTGGGTTCAGATAAAGACAGTGTAAGTGAAGGAAAGAGGAGTGAAAACACCCAAGTGATGCAAAAAGTGATCACTGGCCGCCTCCCACAAGCAGACTGATGGCCAGCCAGTCTCAGAACAGGGGCTGCTTTGGAAAGGTCAAGCTCCCAGTTTTTACTGCTGAGCACCGTGCTGCCTGGTATGGGTTATACCTTTGGTCAGTTTGGGCCAGCTATCGCGGCTGTGTTCCCTCCCAGCCTGTCGCCCAGCCCCAGCCTGCTTGTGGTGGGGTGCAGCACAGGGGGAAACAGAAAGTTTTGGTGCTGTGCAAGCGCTGTTCAGCAATAGCTGTAACACCACAGGTCTGTTACCAGCACTGCTCGAGTCACAGATACAAAGCGCAGCACCAGGCGGGTGTCTGTGGAGAAAGTTAATGCCCTGCCAGCCAGACCTAGTACCCACTACACTGAATTCGCATAATCACGATGTTCTTCGCTGGCTGTGCTGGAATTGTTACTGTTTGTGCTGCTTATTTTATATTTAGAGAATTACAATTAATTGAGTCTGTTCAGTGGACTTAAAGGGGAAGCTTGTTCATCTTTTAACTTGCCTCTTTCATTTTTTTTTTATTTAACAGCATTATTCCTGGTGCTCAGAAAATCTGGATTCGTACATGGGGATGTTCTCACAATAATTCGGATGGCGAATATATGGCTGGACAGCTGGCTGCATATGGATACAAAATTACAGGTAACAATATCAGACAAGTGACCTAGTTCATTTATTTGGGTGAATGTTCAGAGCTGTCAAGCTGTCATCAGATGTTTTTAGTCTTAATTACACTTCTTAAAAATCTGATCTCTTTCTGATTTGAAGGTGAGGAGGTAAAGTGTGTTCCTGGGATTAAGCAGAATGAATGCAAGATGAGTGCTTTCAGAATGGTTAGGCTTTTCTGAAAAGGCAGCCATCTAACAGATGCCATGCAGTGCCTTTTGTGGGTGTTTTGCTTGCTAAACTTAATTGAAAGGTTTCCATGAGTGGAGGGGAAGATTTTAATTCCTGAGCAGAACCTAGCTGGTTGTCTGATCGCAACTGGTGGAACCCAGGTGAGAGAGAAAGAAAAGAAGGGTGTTGTCACTTAGTGATGTGTGTGTTTGCTGTTGGAGCAGAGTTGAACTGAATGTGAATAATCCTGTGTTTTGGGAGAGACGGATCAGTATGGTGGAGGTGGGATGAGATATTGTATTTTGTACGTTTGAAAAAGCTGAAAATGCTATTTCTCCTTTTCTTGAAGTACTTTAAAATACTCTTGTTCCACCCCTCCCTGCTCCCCAACCCTAAGCAGAAGAACCTAAACTTGTGATTGTGCTGGCCGTGTTTCTTCTCCTTAATGCAAAACATTTTGAAAGAAAAGCTGTAGAAGCTGAAAACATACACTGATGTCATGTTTCAATGGACAGTTATTATCTGAATACTTCTGTGTAGCTTATAACTAGTCAAAATAAAAATTTAAATTTTATTCATCAATTCAAGTTTTGCTCTGTCTTGTGTTTAAACTCGCTTCCTGCTTGCACTGCAAGACTGCAAAGTTGTCTTTCCTGACATTTTACTAGAAGTGTTTATTCTTTATTTCACAGAATGCTTGTTTCTTTTCTTGAACATCTCACAATATCGTTAAACAGTTACATGTCATTTTCCTTTTTTGCACTTGATCTTTCTGTATTTATCTAAGTAGAATCGATACTGAACTGTGCAAGTGCTGGACTGTTTTATGGAACCCAGGTGATTCTGTAATTGGTGGTTCAGCTCTGGAGTAAGTGTCCTCTTGTCACAGTCAAGTGGAGTGCTGGTCCAGAAAGCCTGATTTGTGACAGCTGTTTGTGTAAAGACTGTGGATGAGTTGTCAGTTTTGCATTGTTAAGGCTTTCTTAAATTTCTTCTTTCTTTCTTAAATTTATCTTTTTTAACTTCTCTTTACCTTAATTTCTCTAATGCGTAGTGTTCCAGAAGCTACTTCTGACTTGTCAAGATTCAGATGGCTGTCCTGTGCTTTTGGAACTTTATTGGGATAAATGTAGGAAAGATGGAGTGCAGCGAAGGAAGGAACTACCTGAAATTTCTGATACCTTCTCTTTTTAGAATATTAAGTGTTCATAACTTCAAAATAGAAAAAAGTCTACATCTGGAATCTGAAACTGAGAACTAAAAACTGAATAAAAGTTGCAGTAGCTGGGGCAGAAATACCTATGGAGTAATTTTGGTAACTGTATACGAAATTGACTGCTAGTTGCTAGTTTCTGATCATTATTAGACTGATGTCTTGGTTTAGTTTATTTGTGCGTATGTGTATACATATATTAAATCAAAGAAATAAACAAAAAAACCCACCCAGTACTGAGGTGGTAGGCAGAAATTACCCAATGTGGTTTCTTCTCTGTGATATTAGGTAACTTATTTTTAAGCTGATATACTTAAGGAGCTCTGGAAATTCATTTTTGTTCAACAGAACAAAAATATTGACTACAAATTCTGGCTAAAGTAGGTTTTTACAAATCCATCCATTGAATGTTCTCCTTTACACGCTGTTAGTGAAGCTGGAACTGAGTGCGAGTATGGCAAGTATGATAGCTGTATGTGAGAATATGAGGTGGTGAAGAGGGCAACTGCCTTCCTGCTCAGTGTTGTGATACTTCTGGCAACAAGTGCATGTGAAGATGCTCTAGTACTGCTTGGATGACTGATAATGTCTCTCGTTTTCATACTGGGGCCAATCTATTTAATGTCTTTAATGGACTTGGAAGACAAGGTGTAATGTACGTTCTGCAAGTTTCTAGACTATGCCAAGCTGGGGGAAGTGGTTGGTACGCTGGAAACCAGTGCTGTGGTTCAGAGGGGCCTTAATAGACTAGAAAAAGGGCTAACGGAAACCATATGATGTTTAGCAAAGGCAAATGCAAAATCCTAGGGCTGGTGTAAAGTGGGGCTGGGCAGACTGACTAGGAAGCAACTTTGCAGAGAAAGATTGTGGGTTTGAGGTAGGCAAGAAGCTGAACGTGAGTCGGCGATGTGCTCTTGCAGTAAAAAGGCAAACTGCATCCTGGGCTGTGTTAGCAAGAGTGTAGGCAGCAGGTCTGGGAAAGTGATTCTTCAGCTCCATGGTACTTGTGAGGCAGCGTTTGGAGTGCTGTATCCAGTGATCCAGTTTTGGGCTCCCCAGGGAGAGATTGATGCAGAGGAGTGAGTCCAGTGGAGGGCCACCAAGATGGTTAGGGAGCGCACGGTGTGTGAGGAGAGACTGGGTTTCCTCAGCCTTAAGAAGAGAAGGCACATGGAAGGTTCTAGTTGCAGACAGCAATATCCAGTAGGAGGATACAGAGAAAATGGAGTCACTTGCTTGTCAAAGGTGTGCGGTGAGACAAACTACAACAGTCTTGCTCTTCATAAAGCGGCAGTTAAGATTTTTAGCATCCAGTGCATAATGTATTGCTCATGCTGTCCATCTTTCTGCAGAGGAAATGCCAGTATTGAAAGTTTCTCAACACTTCTTGAGTGTCTCTTGTTAGTCACTTTTTAAGAAAGCGTGTTAATTTTCCTTAGAAGTCATCTGGGAACTTCAGATAGAATGTCAAGAAGGGATTTAATCTCTTTGTCCTATACAGTGAAGTAGTTACTCCATATTACTAAGTAATGATTAACATAATCCAAGCTTCAAACATTTCTTGAAATTAGTATTGTTTACGCTATGCAAAAAATAACAAAAAGTGTTTTACTAGTTCTGATTTCTAAATCGATGCCTCTCTTTGTTGCTAGAATTTGTTAGTTTATATGTAAAACTGTTATAAACTTGAGGAAAATATCCAAATATTCACTAAGGTGAAAGATTATCTGTTGTCACAGCATCTGTGACAGCTATTACTTAAGTAAAAATGTTTTGATTAGCCTGTTTTCTACATGTTCCTAAGGTTTGGAGTCAACAACATTTATTGAAGAGACGCTGGAATAAAGTTCTGGTTCTAGGAAATAAAATGTGACCTTTACTTGCAGTTCTTGCTCCATTATTAGCGAAATGGTCAAGCACTGTTTCTAGTATCTTCTCTCCAATTGCAAGGTTGAAAAAAAAAAAAACCGAAGGAAGAAGAATAGTGTCAGACGTTTTTTGCTAACTAGAAGCTCTAACAATGCAACCTGCCTTAGAAGTTGACTTAGCCGAAACTGAACATTGATATAATGATGTCTTCTAATTATAGAGATAATTTTTCATGTCTGGTTGCAAAAATCTTATTCCAATACTATTCATTAACCCTGTTTATTGCATGGATTCTACCCTGTTCTTTATTTGAACTCTGTTCAGGTGATGCAGAAGTATTTTTTACCTTTTTTTTATTTTCCCTTGCCTTTCATTTCTTTTGAAAATGTTCTTTTTGTACAAGCAGCCTTTGTTGCTTTCAGGAGTGGCTATATCCAAAGGTGAAAACTGTGCTACAGTTTTTCACAGCAAAGACTACCTCTGTCTGGAGAGAGTGCAGTGTGAACTGGCAATATACAGATACTCCCATAACAGCAAAGCAGATTGAAAGTCAGGAACTGCGTCAACTTAAAGAAAGGCAAAGGGAAACCAGCAGAAGAGCTGAAGCTATTTTTGCATCTGCTTTCACAGTGTGAAGGTAGGCGGTATTCTGAACAAATCTCGCATACCATCCTGTGGGAACACAAAGCTCCTTTGTTAGTCTGAGCCAGACAGAAATGTGTGGACCAGCTGCTGTCAGTGTAGGGCTGTACCGTGGTACTTGTTCATGTTCTGAAAACAGTACAGCTGATGGTAGCTTTACTGGTTTTAAAACTGGTTTTGGCTTCTTGGCAGCATGGCTTGCTGTATAGTGTAGATATGCCTGCGGACCTACTAGAGTGCTCCCTTTGAGATACACCCTGGAGGAAGAAACTCTCATGGTACAGCCAATTAATGCTGACTGTGAACAAGAGGAAGTGGGCGAGCTGGGAGCTGTCAAATACTGTGAAGCAGGGGTTTGTTTGGGAAGGGAATTCAGTATGTGTGCCACTGAACAGTATTTTGTCTCTGAAAAATGGAACCGAGCATGCGTAGTCAGACATAGAAGGAACTGACTTCTGAAGTGGACAGTTGTGTTAGCATTTGTTGGTGTCTATGGGTTTCTGGTTCTGTGGAATCGAGTGGGTTTTGGCCTAGCCTTCTTGAATACATTTTGATGGATCAAGCAGTTAGGTATGCTGCTTGTTTTGTGATAATGGCTTTTGGCTTGAGACTGTTCAGGTCCAAAGCATTCCCTCCTCAGTCATTGTAAAACATGCTGGGGGCGGGAAAAGATGTTACTAATGACATACAAATACAAGAAGAATGAACAGTAACTTTTTCCTTCATGAAGAAGCAGCAAATACTGGTATTAATAAACATTGAGCAAAACTAAACCAGTAACAGCTTATCTGCACTACTTTTTTTTACTTTTTTTTAGAAATAAATGCTAGCATGAAACATTTTTCATCCTGTAGTATGGGATGCCAGAAGCAAAAAGGGTGGAATTGTTTTGTTGCTAATTTAACGGGCTAGGCTTTGTTTTAGCACATAGGAACTAGGTTATATTATATACCCTCAGCTTTACTTGTGCAGTTTTATTTTAGTGTTTGTTCAGGCGTCCTTTTTACTATCTCACACAATTTGTCTGCAAGTTTGTTGGGTGGAAGGATGCTATATTTTTTTATGGGTTCCTTCCTGTAGCTCTTAAAGAGCTCATTCCATTACTGTGATTATATTTGCTGGTGAGACTTGCCAATTTCTATTGAAGCTTAATCTTATAGTCCATATTATGTCTTTCAACTCTGAAGTTCACTGTGCAGAGAACTTAGGTATTTCTCTAAAGTAAATTTCAAATAATATTTTGAACTACTGTTAAAGAATTTCTCTGTTTTTCATTGCTTCTCCTACTTGTTAATTTTCTAAATGCTTCTCGGTTCTGTTTACCAGTGGATATAGCTGAGGTATCCTTAAGACTGTCCATCTCCTAGAATGGTAAATTTGAGTAGAAGAAGGAGAAAGACAAGGAAGACCAAATGCTGTGATCTACCTGAGACCTCATGTTGAAAAGAAGACAGGTGTAAAAGGAAACATGCCTTACTCTGCTGTTGAATAAGCAGATGAAGTGCTACACGCTAGTACAGACTTCAGCATTCAAAGGCATTGCCTGGTGTTCATTGTGTTGCCTAAACCGTGCTGCCTTAGACTTTGGCCATCCCATACAGATACAGCAGAGTGTCCCGCAGCGTCCATTTTATTCATCAAAGTGGAAAATGAAGAAAATTACTATGATTATATAGGTATTGACTCTTGGTTCCTGAATCACAGTTCAGAATCTGGTGCTTTAAGTGTTGTTTTAAAAGTACTTTTCTACTGCACAATAAAATTTTAATAATTTTAGATTTTGGTTTATTTTGTTGTCCTAAATTAGAGATTTCTTGAACAGCTTACTGTATTCTGTACGTTTGTTAACATAAAATTAACTCTCTGCAGCCTGTGTAGTGGTTGGTGAAGTATTTTGACTAAAGTTTCTACTGGTTTCTGGTGTATGCTGTTAGCTGCTCAGAATCAGCAGATGGTCTTTCCATTTTTCTTGCTCCACCCTGCTGATAGTGCTTCTCCGTTGCTTCATAAGTACCATGTAAAATAAATGATAGTGATTACTATGTAATTTTTGAGGTGCTATGAACATTATGAGATGTTTCTAGTGTTCTTTTTTAAGCTAAGGGACATATCTTTATTAGCTGCTCGTGAAGTGCTTGATACTTAGCCTTATCAATCAGAGTTCAAGTTTAGTCTTTGCTTTTAGATTTGTGCTTTTCAAATGGTTTTGACTGCTGTGCCTACTTAGAAAAAAAAATACAACCTTTTTTTTTGGATGGGGGAGAGGGGGGGAGACGACAGGCGAGAGGAAGATTTAAATACACAAAATAACCCAGACTAGTTTTCTGGTGAGGAGAGCTGTTTGTTTTCTCTGACAAGACTGCAGTCGTGGAAGTGTCATTCTTTGTGAAGCAGCTGAGCAATGGAGAAAAATGAACCGAAGGGTAAATCCTGCAGTGTTTTGTACCCTTGCTGAAGAATTTCTCTATTGTCTATAATTTGCAGTCACAATCTTGTATGATTTTTGCCTTGCTGGATAACCTTACACACCTGCATAACTACTCCTCTCACAGGTTGTTTCTTCAGATTCAGACTGACTGTTAATCTGGACATAAAAGCTTTTGGCAGTTGATACTGAGAGAGGCAGTAAAATGACTTAGTTCTGTACCTGTTGTTAAAGTGAGATAATTGTCTGAACAGTTGCAGCGATATGGTCTCCTGCTTTCAGAAGGTCTAAGCTGCTTTGTGTGATGATTCTTGGTGCTCTGTCCCAAAAATCGTGCTCTGTCATGCACAGTTAGTGTGTGAAAGCTTGGGATGTGAGCGTGGTGGGCTTTGTTATGTTTGTTCTCCTCTCACTGCTGCTGAAATGATTGTTGCGGGTGGGCATATCAAGTGCCATCTTCCAAGGAGATATAAGAGCTGTTGTCACATGTTTAGAGTCTTAAATTTTTGTGATGAGATGGTTAAGAGCATGAGGAGAGAGGGTGAAATGGGACATAGAGGGGAAAATGAAAGGTGATATTCATGGGATGGAACAGAGGGAATTGTGGGAGTGTAGATGACCAAGATTTCACAGTTCTTTGGGAGGAATAGAGGTATTCCCAGTGCAGCCTGAAGTGTCCTACAAGGCAGTGAGTGGGATGATGGGTCTGGATATTGCTGGCGTACTTTCTTGCAGTGTAACGTTAATACAGCATGGTGCCCTGACTCGTCTGCAGCAGTGGATGTTCCCCAGGTCTCTGTAAGCTAATGTATCACTGTGGCTTTTGCAGCTGTGCATCGCTGTATTACTGCTCCTGTGTTCCCTGTAAAACTTCCTAACATGTGTGTGACCACAGTGCTGTTCCTTACCACCTCTGGCTTGTAGCACAGTGCAAGGTGTGTGACCTCTCTGTGGTGAGTCTTTTGTAACTCGGCTTCCTCAGCATCAGCTTCTTACTCCCGTTAGGCAGCTTTCTGCTAAGTGGGTGATCTAGCTTTGAGGATGTTGTCTCCATTACAAGGTAGAACTACTCTAATTGTCCAGCTGGGAAATGTTTGCCCTGTTTATGGGGGAACTAGAAAGAACTAGTGTGTGTTTTCCCCTCATTATGGCTTCCTATATCACTGCTATTAGAGTTTGATCTGGCAAGTGTGTACTGTTTATCGCACTTAAAATCACCTACTTTACAGTCCATCTAAATTGGATTGATTTCTGTTTTTCTTTTAGTGTCTTTCTTTCCCAGTCACAGGGCTGGCAACTGAAGGCTGGGAGCAGGCCTGAGAGCCTGAACAAGTCCTACGTGCACGGTATCTTCAGAGACACTTGCAGAGAGCTTACATAGGTAAATTACGCATGCAGACGTGTTCAGGGTTAATTCTAGTTGCAAAGCAGTTGGCTGCATGCTCTAGAGGTTGCGCAGTCGGGTTTCGTTCTGGTGATGCTGGGCTTCATGTAATCTGGAAGGATGAGTGTGAGAAGGATTGAACCATGAAAGGTAGATTTCAGCTTCTGGTAGCGTGGGTTCTTGTATCTGGAATGTGTCCCTGTAGTAGACAGTTAAGCAATCAGTAAATGAAGCATAAATAGCAGTGATGAATTAGGTTCAATGCAGGTGATGTAGAGCTATGCAGAGCACTCTGGCAAGACATTAGTTTCACATGGTTCTTTGTGGTACAAGTAATAATTTATAGAAGACTTTCAAAAGCTAGTGGGAGAACAGACCAGAATTTTATACCCTGAAGAGATTTTTGACCATGTGTTGTTGGAGGTAGGAGCAGGATTGTATTTTGATCAGACCATTTGTAGGAGCACCTGAAAAAGTCTTGCTGGTTACCCTCGGTGGCTGGGAGTGCTGGAGGAGGGTTACGGTTTGCTGCAGGCTCTCGCTATAGTTTGGCTTTGCTTTTGTTGGATAGGAAAGATGGAGCTTAGCTGCGAGTTCCTCGGCTTTGAGAAACTGCTGATTGGGATGAAGTTGTCTAAACTTGCAATGGCCAGCCTTTGCTGTGTGGCTTGGCATTAAGATGCTTCTAATACATTTCTGGGAATGCTTTTTTGACAGTTGCAGTGTGGGTGCCTGTGCGAGCAGCTGTTGCTTTGCGTTACTCTGCTGAGGCGAGCTGGAGTGAGTGAGTTTCCGGCTGGTTGCTGGTAAGAGTTTTGAAGGTGGCAACAACTGATCTTGAGCTGTGCTGTGTCTCCAAAGACGGGGCATTGACCTGTCTCCGTGTCCTGCTCTCAGGCCTGGGGGTGCGGGGAGAGGCAGGACTGCTGTGAGGGCTGGCTGGAGATGCTACAAATTCACTGAGCAGATGGGACACACAAATTGGTTTTACTCATTGGTAGGAGTAAATAAACTAAATAAAGTACTTCCTTCTGTCTCTGCTGTCTTAGGCCCTCAGTGCATTTCACTTATCCCTTTTTTTAATGATACAGCGTGGTGTCTCCCCCGGGCTGGTTGGCATGCGCAAGTGCAGATGTCCTTTCCCCCAAAACGTTGGCCGCGCGGTGCTGTAGCTGTGCGGCACCAGGTGCGGGGCGCGGGGACGTGTCGGGCGGAGGCGGCTGGCATGGGCCAGTGCTGGCGGGGCGGGGGCTGCTGGGGGTACTGGGCTGGTACTCAGATCCAAAGTGCGGGCGTATGCGTGTCATTAAACCGGCTTTAATTCAAATGATTTGGCGTTGTGCTGGTGTCGCGTCCCGTGAGCTGGCAGCTTTGCGGCCGGGTGCTGGGAAGGTCCTGTGTTCCGTTTGATCTCGGAGTTACCGCTGCTTAGCCTGAGTGGGGTGCTGGGTTGGACCCCTTAGTGCCCCTCCCAAGGAGCTCATGTTACGGGTCTGGGATTCATAAAGTGTCTTAAGTGCTAAAATCACCTTTCTGAGGAACGGATTTGTTTGGACGCCCCTTTCAGCTCCACGTTTACTTGGTTTGGGGAGCTTAGTTTAATTTTATTTTTGTAAGGACTTCTATCTGAAACAGTGTTTGACCCCCTGCTTATTTTCATTAAGGGATGATGTACATTTTATTTATTTTAATAATCTTATGTACACTGTCTTAGTGTGTATTACACCAAGACACTGAAACTTTTATGCTATCCGTTGAAATATGTGACTACAGCATAAGTAAAACCATGACTTCAGCTAATAGTGTAAAGGCGGATGACGTTCAGGTTGGACATCAGTGATTTGTTGTGTTACAACTTATTAAGGCTAGCGTTTCAGGTAGGTGGTGACTATTGTCATCAGTGCAGTGCTATCCTCAGTTTCCAGCACTCGGTTTTTAATCTGTTCAAGCAAATGCTAAATAACATGTAGGATCTGATTTAATGCTTGTGTTGTTTTTTTTTCTGAGGGAAAGCATCGCTTGCTGGGAATTAACATCCTAGGCTGAGTGTGGGTGGGGCGTAGCTACATACTTGGCTTTTGAATTTTGTATGGTTAACTTCGAGTTTATGCAAATGCATTTTATTTTTATTTGCTATCCATATGACTTTTTTTGATCGTATCTTCAGGAACTTCTGGACTGTATAAATTCTTCAATTTTTTCAGCTACATTTTTTTAATTCAGTTTTGTACAATCTTTTATTGTGAGTGGTGTTTAAAATAGTGGAGATGAGTAAGCTGTCAGAGGGCAGTCTTTCCCTGGTGCATGTTGGGAGCAGTAGAGCCGTGCCCTGGGAAGTGTCAGAGTTTGCAGGGAAGGAGCTCTTCTGAAGCAACGTTGGAGCAGACTCCCATGCTATTTGTATCCTCCTTGTAGCGGATATGGAATAACCATTGAATCTTCAGTCCTTCTGTTCTTCCCTGTGGCCTTGCTCAAGAGCCTGTTTTGAAATTAAGCAAGTTATGCCCAGGCTCTTCATCTTTCACAGAAACTGAGTAATTTTTTTGGTCTTTGCAATACTGCAGACAGCGATACGTTTCACCCTAAAGAGAAGCGATAAGCTGCTCTGCGTCTCAGAGATGCGGAGAAATTGCTTTATGGCGTCATAAAGCTGTGTTTGAGAATGTTTGATATTGTTATGACCCATTTCTGCAGTTCTTGGGAAGTATCAACCTCATCGTAGCCAGTTTGTGATTTTTTGTGCTCATTTTGAATGCTTGCGCAAAGTGGAATGGGTGCTGTGACCAAACATCCTAGCACCCATGGGGACCTTAAGTTGACTTAGTTGGTGCAGCCTTTGCAGTAGTCGTGCTTAGCCAGGGTACGTTGTGTCTGCAGAAATGCGCGTCCATGAATCCTGTAGCATTTGTGTGCTACCAGTTGGAGTTAACACATGAAGTGTTGGGGCTGAGGAACAGGCTTCATCTGTTCAAGCAGAAGACATTAGTGTTTCTCTTGTGTGTCAGATCCCTGGCTTTGGAATTTGCTTACGGAAAGAAAGTGAGCAGAAACTTTGTTTTGGATGACATAAATAGGCTTTGAGCTAATCGTGCCAAAACTGAATTGCTGTTGATTGGTACAAGACACTGGTGTATAGAGAAGTGAGTTTTTTGGCTTGCAGTTTAATAGAAGGCAGATCACTTGGCTGCTGATTTTATTAGGCATTTTGGACCCTCAGTTTTTGTTGGCCGGGCTTCAAGGGTAAAAGTGTACTCATTTGTCATTGATTCCCTAAGTGATAGTTGACTTTTGAAATCCTGTTGTTTGTTTATGGGTTGGCATTTTTCTGTTTGCCTTTATCATGCTTTGAAAAATTGACTTATCATTGGTAAATGTTAATCTTCCTTTGTGAATGTAAAGATGTAGACCATCAGATGATGGTAAATTTGAGCATCTAATGTTTATTTAACTAGATGTTTGAGTCTTATGATTGATAGTGTTGAAAAGAAAATATCAACTGAACATGCTGTAAAAGTGTACTAACTAGAAAATAAAAAAGAGGTTTGCCTGAGACAGACACCTTGATATATTCTCAACAGTTCCAAATACTCTTTGTAACATTACAGTAGAATAGGAAAAAGATGAATAGAATTTTTTGCTAAAGGAGAAAATGTCATTGTTAAAGTTGTTTGTTTGTTTGTTTGTTTTAAATAAAACAAAAGAACCCCAAGCTCCAGGAAACTTACGGGAGGAAGGAGGAGTTTCTCCACAAACTTGTCATGATGTTACGGTGTTTAAAGGGTGGCTACGAAGAAGGTGGAGACTCCCTTTTTGCAAGAAGTCACATGGAGAAGATGCGGGGTGATGGGGACAAGTTACTCCTGGGGAGATTCCGACTGGACACAAGAGGAAAATTTTTCACAATGAGAGCAATCAGTCATTGGAATTATCTCCCCAGGGAAGTGGTGGATTCCCCAACACTGGACGCTTTTAAGATTCAGCTGGGCAGGGTGCTGGGCCATCATGTCTAGACTGTTTTTTAGACTCTGTTTTTGCCAGGAAAGGTTGGACAGTCCTGATCCTTGAGGTCTCTCCCAACCTGGTATTCTGTCATTCTGTGAAGCTATTTTGCTGTGACACCTGTGTCTTTTTTTTTTTTTTTT